>Ga0307515_10000115_pt1 | contig 193697 bp, 182 predicted proteins | sample 17_EM_MG_FD_194513 | JGI IMG/M metagenome (GOLD analysis project Ga0307515, IMG submission 194513) | Populus trichocarpa ectomycorrhiza microbial communities from riparian zone in the Pacific Northwest, United States - 17_EM | ecosystem: Host-associated > Plants > Roots > Unclassified... | reverse complement strand
CGTACTGGCGCATCATCCGTGAGCGGCTCCTGGGCAAAACAACCGTAGAAATGAAAAGGTGCGCCAATCATAGGAGTGGCGCACCGCATTGCAAACACTATCGGACAAGGGTCGGGCCTGAAGACCCGCCAGGCTCAATAATCGTCGCTTTTTTCCGGCGGAACCAGGCCTTCGATGCCAGCCAGCAGCTCTTCTTCCGACATGCGGTCGAAGGTGACGGGTTCCGGCTGATCGTCGTCGTCATTGCCGGTATCGGCAAAGACCGATGCGGTGCCGCCGGTAGCGAGCGATGCCGGATCGTGTTCCGGTTCATCGACTTCGACATGCTTCTGCAACGAATGGATGAGGTCTTCCTTGAGGTCGCCAGGCGACAGGGTCTCGTCGGCGATCTCGCGAAGCGCGACGACAGGGTTCTTGTCGTTGTCGCGATCGATGGTGATCGCAGCGCCCTGCGAGATGAGGCGCGCACGATGGCTTGCAAGCAGCACGAGTTCGAAACGGTTATCGACCTTGTCGATGCAATCTTCAACGGTGACGCGGGCCATTGCCTGTCCTTTACGGCTCAAGAGCGCAGCAGCATGGGTTGTCCTGAAACGCCCCATCGCTGCGCTGATTAAAAAATCGAAGTCGGCTCCAGCCGTCTGCAGACGGTATGCGCGGCTCCCATTTCCGGAATTAAACTGCGCGATACAATCAAAAGCAAAGAAATTCAAGTTTTTCCTGCATCGCACATAAAGTTATCCGCAATCCGCTGTTTTACCCACGACGGCAGCACACGGGAAGCCGAGGCTCGACGACACGGGTTCGTTGCAATGCACCATCTGCCGATGGATAAGGCATGCGGTATCCGGTTGGAAAAATAAAACGTGCGAAAACGCCGAACAATGAGACACAATACGTTTCCGAAGCTTTTTTGACCAAGGACTGCTAAAAATAGCTCTATCAACAGATATTCTCTTGGACTAGAGCAGACAGTGGCTTGCGCAAAAGGTCATATGACGGATTATTAATGTAATTGAATTGCTCTTGTGCCTCAGCCTCGAAAAGCACGGTCCGATTGAATTAGAGAACATTGAGATAAAAAAAAGGATACAGCAATGTTTGACCCTCGCGAAAAAATCGCGCTCTTCATTGACGGGGCCAATCTCTATGCCGCGTCCAAGAGCCTTGGTTTCGACATCGACTATCGCAAGCTGCTGAAGGCGTTCCAGAAACGTGGCTACCTGTTGCGCGCCTACTATTATACGGCGCTGATCGAGGACCAGGAATACTCGTCCATCCGCCCGCTGATCGACTGGCTGGACTACAATGGCTACAAGGTCGTGACGAAGCCGGCCAAGGAATTTACCGATTCGCTCGGGCGTCGGAAAATCAAGGGCAACATGGACATCGAACTGGCCATCGACGCGATGGAACAGTCCGAGACTGTCGATCATCTGGTCATCTTTTCCGGCGACGGCGACTTCACGACACTGGTCGAGGCGCTGCAACGGCGAGGCCGCAAGGTCTCCGTGGTGTCCACAATGGCCACCCAACCGCCGATGATCGCCGACGACCTGCGCCGCCAGGCCGATCACTTCATCGACCTCGTAAGCCTGAAGGCGGAGGTCGGACGCGACCCGTCGGAACGCGCGCCCCGTGCAACTGAGCCGGTCAACAGCGACAGCGACGTCTGAGAACGATACTGCCAGGGCAGAAGCCGGGCGATGCAGAACCGCCCGTGAAAACAGCCGAAACAAAAGGCGCCGCGGCTATGGCCGGGCGCCTTTTTTATGTCTGCAACGCGATCGAAGCCGCGATCAGTGGTGATCCTTCATGATCCGGCTCTTCTGCCGGTTCCAGTCGCGTTCCTTCTCGGTCTCGCGCTTGTCATGCAGCTTCTTGCCCTTGCCGAGCGCCAGCTCCAACTTCGCCCTGCCCTGATCGTTGAAATAGATCTTGAGCGGGATGAGCGTCATGCCGTCACGATTGATCGCGCTTTGCAGCCGGCCGGACTCGCGTTTCGACAGCAGCAGCTTGCGGCGGCGGCGCGGCTCGTGATTGAAGCGGTTGGCCTGCAGATATTCCGGCACATAGGAATTGATCAGCCACATCTCGCCTCCCTCATCAGTGGCGTAGGATTCGGCGATATTGGCCTTGCCTTCGCGCAGCGACTTGACCTCGGTGCCGGTCAGCACAAGACCGGCCTCGTAGGTGTCCATGATCTCGTAGTTGAAGCGGGCCTTCCGGTTCTCCGCGACAATTTTGTTGACCACACGCTGGCTGCCTTTGGGTGCCATCAGTTCATCAGCCCCGCATGGCGCAGGGCGGCATCGATTGCGGCCTCCGTTGCCGGCTCGAGTGTCGGGAGAAGCGGTGAGCGAACGGCGCGGTTCATCTGGCGCAGCTGGCTGAGCGCATATTTTGCCCCGCACAGCCCCGGCTCCATGAAGATCGCCTTGTGCAGCGGCATCAGCTTGTCCTGATAATCCAGGGCCTTGGCGTAGTCGCCAGCCAGCGTCGCTTCCTGGAATTCGGCGCAGAGACGCGGTGCGACATTGGCAGTAACCGAGATGCAGCCAACGCCGCCATGGGCGTTGAAGCCGAGCGCCGTTGCATCCTCGCCGGAAAGCTGGACGAACTGCGGACCACAAGCCATGCGCTGTTCGGAGACGCGCTCGATCTTGCCGGTCGCATCCTTGACGCCGAGGATCGACGGAAACGCCTTGTGCAGCGCGGCCATGGTTTCGACGCTCATGTCGACGACGGAGCGGCCGGGAATGTTGTAGATCACGATGGGCAGCTTGACGCTTTCTGCGATCGCCGCGTAGTGAGCGAACAGCCCCTTCTGCGTTGGCTTGTTATAGTAGGGCGTGACCACGAGGATCGCGTCGGCGCCTGCCTTTTCGGCGTGCTGCGCCAGTTCGATGGCCTCGCGCGTATTGTTGGATCCGGCACCTGCGATGACCGGAACACGTCCCGCCGCCGTCTCGATGCAGAGTTCCACCACCCGCTTGTGTTCGACATGCGACAAGGTCGGCGATTCACCGGTGGTGCCGACGGGCACGAGGCCGTGACTGCCTTCGGCGATCTGCCACTCGACATGCGAAACAAAAGCTGCCTCGTCCACAGCGCCGGTCGCGGTGAACGGGGTAACGAGGGCGGGAATGGACCCCTTGAACATGCACGACTCCTGATAGCCCGCGGGCAGCTTGAACCAACCCACGCTTTGGCCGCATTGTATGGTTAGAAAACTGGCGCACCATAATCGGGTGATGTGGCGGCGGCAAGCACTCTATCGCGGCATGTGGAGCCGCTCCCCTCACAAAAAAGCATTTCGTGCCTATATGGGGAACAATCACGGCGACAACAGGCGTCGGAGCGAAGCTCCCGGTCATTTTGGTGACATTAACCAAATCCGGTCATCTTTCGTTAGGCAATCCGTCGGCAAATGAACATGGATAAAGGGCTAGCATAGGGTCTTTCATGCGGGGAAAAACACCTCTCCACGTCGCCGTGCTTCTGGGAATGACGGCCCTGGCCCTGCCGGGACTGGCAGCGTGGGCGCTTGAGCCAGCCGTGCCGGCGTCGAATTCGCTTGCCGCACAGTCGCAGATTGTTGCCCAACCGAAGACGGCCGCAACATCAGATCGCATCGCATCAGCGGACGTCACCGGCTCCATCCCCTCGTCGACGGCGTCTATCGCAAGCCCTGTCGCCACCCGCCTGAAAGCCGGACTTGATGCGCTTTCCAACAGGCAGGCGCCGGTTGCAATCGAGATCCGCAACAGCATGGCGGTGGGCACGCTTGACCGACACATCCTGACATGGGCGATTGCCGGTTCCGGACAGAAAGGCATTCCGTCCTTCGAGATTGCCAGGGCGCAGACAGAGTTGAAGGGCTGGCCCGGCCTCAGCGCCCTGCGCGGTCATTCCGAACGGGCATTGGCCCGCGAAAATCCATCGGCAGCCACGACACTCGCTGCTTTTGGCAACAGCAGGCCGGAAACGGCGGAAGGAACGATTGTTCTTGCCCGCGCTTTGCTTGCCACCGGCAAGACAGCCGATGCGACAAAGCTGATCGCGGCATTGTGGTCCGCAGAGACGCTGGACAAGGCGACCGAAGACAAGGTTCTTTCGGAATTTCCTGCGCTTTTGTCAGCACAAGATCACAAGCGTCGCATGCAAATGCTTCTCTATCGTGGCCGCATGGCACAGGCCGAGCGGTTCAGCGGTCTCGGCGAGGCGCAATCGCTCTATCGCGCCTGGATCGCCGTCGCCAAAGGCGCAAAAAATGCGGGCACCCTGATCGGCGCCGTCGATCCCGCCTGGCGGAACGATCTGGCCTTTCTGTTCATCCGCATCGAGAACCTGCGCAAGAACGACAAATACGAGGAAGCCGCCCGGCTGCTGGCCAGCCTCCCGAAGGACAGAACCGCCCTGATCGACACCGGCGAATGGTGGGTCGAACAACGCGTTGTCAGCCGCGGGCTGGTCGATCGGGGAGATTATCGCGCAGCTTACCGGATCGTCTCGCATCATGTGGCGACAGACGCGGCTGATATCGTCGACGCGGAATTTCATGCCGGCTGGTATGCGCTTCGCGGCTTGAAAGACCCGGCCAGCGCGGCTGCGCATTTCGAGCGCATCCTGAAAGCCTCCAACAGGCCGATTTCGGTGTCGCGTGCCTGGTACTGGCTCGGCCGTGCCGCCGAAGTGGGTGGACCGGGGAAAAGTTCGGAGTATTTCACGAAAGCCGCGGCCTTTACCGGCACGTTCTATGGCCAATTGGCGGCCGCCCGGCTTGGCCAGACGACGCTCAACGTCACCTATCCGCAACCGAGTGCCAGCGATCGCGCCAGTTTCGACAGCCGGGAAGCCGTTCAGGCGATTGCCAGGCTTGAGGCCGCGGGCCACGGATGGAGAGCGGACAATCTCTACCGGGCGCTCGCCGATGAACTGACGAGCCCGGGAGAGCTTGCCATCCTGGCATCACGGGCAGAAAAGAGCCGCGGACATCAACTGTCCCTGCAAATCGGCAAGCTTGCCTTCGGTCGCGGCATCGATGTGGCGGCACTCGCCTTTCCGGTCGGCGTCATTCCCGACAGTGCAGATATTGCCGGCGCCGGAAAGGCTCTCGCCTACGCCATTGCGCGACAGGAAAGCGCGTTCAATCCCGCGGCAATCTCGCCCGCCAATGCCCGTGGGCTGCTGCAGATCCTGCCGGGAACGGCAAAAGGTGTGGCCGGACGGCATGGCCTTGCCTATTCGCAGGAGCGACTGACCACCGATACGGCTTATAATGCCACGCTCGGCGCGCACTATCTCGGTGAACAGATCGACACGTTCGGCGGTTCCTACATCCTCACCTTCATCGCCTACAATGCCGGTCCGCGCCGCGTTCCGGACTGGATCAACCGTTACGGCGATCCACGCGGCCAGTCGATCGACGACGTCGTCGACTGGATCGAGCGCATTCCCTTTGTCGAAACCCGCAACTATGTTCAGCGCGTGATGGAGAACTATCAGGTCTACAAGTCGCGGCTGGGCCAGAAGACCGATATCGTCCACGATTTGCGCCTGGGACGATAACGGCCGCGTCACGACAGGCCGCCAGCCCCTTCTCAAAAAGGTCGCGCTTCGGCATGGAATTGCTATGCTTGCCCGGCAAGACAAGGAGCGGCGCATGCGGAATGACGAGACGGGATTTGACGAGCATCATATCAAAAGTCCCGATGGCCTGACGCTCTATGTGCGCGACTATGACGGTGCGCGTTCGCAAACAACCGCCCCCCTGCCCATCATCTGCCTGCCGGGACTGAGCCGCAACAGCCGGGATTTCCACCAGTTGGCGGTGGCGCTTTCGTCAACGTCCGCACCGGACCGGTCAACCCGCAGGGTGCTTTGTCTCGATTATCGCGGCCGGGGTCTGTCCGACTGGGACAGCGACAAGAGCCGCTACCAGTTGCCGATAGAAGCAGCCGACGTGCTGGCCGTCTGCGCAGCGCTCGACGTCACCCGGGCCATATTCATCGGCACATCGCGCGGCGGGTTGATCCTGCATCTTCTCGCCGCCATGAAGCCGGACCTTCTCGCCGGCGTCATTCTCAATGATATTGGGCCTGTCATAGAGATGAAGGGATTGCTGCATATCCGGAAATATCTGACCCCTGCTCCACCACAACTATCCTTTGCTGCAGCATCGGAACAACTGAAGACGACCCACGCGGCCGCGTTTCCCGCCCTCTCCGATGCAGACTGGATGGACATGGCGAAGGCGCTATATCGGGAAAAGGACGGACAGATCGTGCCTGACTTCGATCCGGCTCTGGTCGAGCCCTTGAATGCACTCGATGAAAACAGCCCTGCCCCGGACCTCTGGGCTTTGTTTGACGGCCTGACAAAGATCCCGGCGATGGTGATCCGCGGCGAGCACTCCAATATCCTGTCCCGCGAGACATTCGAGGAGATGCAGCGGCGGCACCCCATCCTTTCCGGCGTGATGGCGTTTGGCCAGGGCCACGCACCGATCCTGCATCTGCAACCGCTCCGCGGCCAGATTGCCCACTTCATCGAGACAATTTCCTGACGCCTCGACAAGGCTTGAACGCAGGCACGCAAAGCACCTGGCCATTCACAGGACGATAAGCCATCGTCGAGGAAGACGTTTGCAATAATCCACTCAAACGGAAAAAGCCCGGCTCAAGAGCCGGGCTTTCCATCACTGACCGAAGTCAGATCAGATTAGAAGTCGCGCTGCAGGCGGACGAAGCCGTCTACGAAGTCGTCAGCACCATCCGGATCGGTGTAACGAACCGAAACCAGCGAACGGAGACCGTCGGTGATTGCGTAAGCAACGGTAACGCCAGCGCGCCACTGATCAACACCATCTACGAAAGCGAGATCGCTCCAGTACTGGGCAGCCGGGGTGATCGTCAGCTTGTCAGTAGCCTTGTAAGCGTACGAAGCAGCAACGGTCCACTCAGATGTCGAGAAGTAAGCGTTCGGGTCCGAAGCGTAGATTGCAGCAACCTGAAGCGTGCCCGGGCCGACGTCGGCAGAGAGCAGGCCGCGAACTGCGCCTTCTTCGAGTTCAGTGTCGTAGCCGCCGAGCAGGTCGAAGGAAACGCCGCCGAGCGATACGGTAGCGATTGCTTCAACGCCGATGCCGTTGCTGTAAGCGCCAACGCCGTCGTTGTCTTCCAGTTCGTCGATCGAACCACCAACCTGGAAGGAACCACCGTCATAAACGTACTGAACAGCGTTCAGGTCGTTCGAGCCGAGCGAATCGGTTTCGCCGTTGATGCCCTTATCCCAGAAATTGTAGAAGTAACCAGCCTTGAAGCCGCCGAGCGACAGGTAGGCTTCGTCGATGTAAGGGTTGACCGAAGCGCTGGTCGAGTTGTCTACGTCGCCTTCGAGAGCGATGAAGCCGGCGAGCGTGCCGTATTCAGTGTCGTTCTTCGTGTCGAAGTAAACGTAGCCACGACCGGAAGCGTCCCAGTCAGAGCGGCCGCCGACGTTCGGGCCGAAGTTGACCTGCGCGCGAACCCAACCACCGATCTTCAGGCAGGTTTCCGTGCCCGGGATGTAGAAGTAGCCAGTGCCGAAAGCGTCGCAAACGCGAACGTATTCCATTGGCTCCGGCTCAGCAGCTACGATTGCGTCAGCTGCCTGTGCGCCGGATACTGCTGCGAGAGCTGCAGCGGAGCCGAGAAGAAGGCTCTTAATGTTCATTTCTGACCTCCAGTCAAAAGTTTCAAACGGGTCTGGGTATTTTGCTGAAGGACAGCATTCCCTGCCCCATCCCCAACACTTAAGAAGTCGGACGATCAACCGCCCTTGCTTCTGGATTTGAAAATACAAGACCAGCCCCGTGGCGCAATCACCAACTTGCGAGTTGGCTAGGTTTCGACAGACCTTCCCTTAGTCCTGTTGCTGAAACGACACAAAATCGCCTTGCGGGCCTTCCAGTTCTTAACAAGACCTTAAGAAAAGCCTTTGTTCACGGCACCTTAGCATAAAAATGAACTGCCACAGCAATGCCATAACATGGCAAAAACGCGGCAATACGGGGCTTGCACGGGGGATTCGCGGGGACGAAAGTGCGATGCAGCATTTCGGTCGTTGCCGGAATTTCACGGCTGGCTGCAGAATCGCGGATGTCATCGCCGTGCAACTGCAGAATCACGGGCCGAGAATCGGGCTGCGTCACCGGCCTGAACCGACGCCTTTACCATCACCGGGAATCGCAGCCGATCGGCGTCACTTGACGCGGAGTTCGTCGCCGGCCCGGACGAATTCCTGGTTGGACAGCCCTGAACCGTCATGCTCCCATGCAAAATCGCCACCATCGTCGCCATTGTCGTCCGTCTTCAGCGCCTGGAGCAGCACCCGCGCATCGACCTCGATGCGCGCATTGTGCAATTCGGCCGATTCATTGTTGTTGATCCGCTGATAGACCCGGACCGTTGCAGTGTCCCCGTCGTTTCTGAGGATGATCGTGAAGCTCATTGGCGTTTCTCCTGTTTTCAACGTTTTGATTGTTTCGCGCATTCCCGCACGGCAGGGTTATTTTCCGGTCGGCACACTGATGATCGGGAAAGGCGGGGATACCGATACGACCCGCGCCTGCGCCTCGACCATGCTGCCCAGACCGTCCGGCGTGACATCGATTGCCGGTCCGACACTGCTGGGTGCGGAAAACAACCAGTCGAAATCGAAGCCCCGGTCGAAATCCGCGCGCGGTGCATGCAGCAGCGAGACATCCGCCCAGAATTCGCCGGCGCCGGCCGCACCGGTCGCAACGATGCTGGCGAACAGTCCCGGATTGGCATTGTCGACCGCATGCAGACCACGTTCATCCGGGGCCACGACAGGCACGCCATCCGGGAAGACACCGTTCGAATAGAGCGGCCGGGCGAGATAGGTCAGGTTTGCCTGTGCGGCTTTCCGGACGATGGACAATTCGACGCCGATGGCGAACTGGTCCTGATCGGCATTGTCAAGTTTCACAGTGACGCTGTGCGGCTGCTTTCCGGCATCATGAAAGAGATCGATCCTGATCACGCTGAACCGGCGCAGGTGGGCGGCTGGGCCGGTAAACCGGAAGAACATGCGGACGCTGGCATTACCGGCTGCCTGTTTGAACCCTGTCGAAACAAGGTCGAAATAAGCCTTGCGGTAGATCTGCGGCACGGCATCGCCCGAACCGCAGAGAATGGCTGCCGGTGTCTCGAACTCGACGATGCGGGCTCGGTCGAGCGGACCGGCGGTGCCATGCAGCGCAGCCGACTGTTTTCCGAGAACCAGCGCGGAACGGCCATACTGCTCCACCGGGCGTCCCGGCTCCTTCAGGAAGCGTGTGGCAAGGACGGCAAGATGCCGATGCACATGCAGCGGATAGGGCGCGCAGAAGGTCGAGGCGCAGAGCCAGGATTGTTCGGCAGATCCGCTCCGGCCAAAACTCAGCGTCGAGGCCTTCGCATCCGCAAAGGCAAGAAGCTCTGCGGTTCTTACCTGCAGCGATGGCTTTTCCGGGTCCTCGAACAACGGCATGTGAATGCTGTCGAAATTTCGACCGGTCCGCGTCCAGGCAAGGAATGTCGGCGCGCTGGCCATGGTCGGGCGAGCCCGTTTTCCGCTGGATTGCAGCGTCAGATATTGCCCCGTTCTGCCGATGCGATCGTCATCGGACGATTGCAGGGACTTCGACGACCATTCGAAATTGCACAACAGCAGCGGTCCGTTGCTGCGGCCTTGCGAAACATCCGCCAGCGGCGCCTGTGGCAGGACGAAAACGGACGTCGCATAGTGCCCGGGCATGACGGGCTGGTGCAGGATGGCGATGCGGGAGCCGAACGTCCGCTGCCAGTGGCATACGGCGACGTCCTTCTCGACAGCGCCTGCAACGCCGCCATCGATCGCGGCCTTTCGCACTCTTATCGTGAACGCGTCACCGTCCATAAAAAGCGTCAGCAAATCCGCGTTTCGCTCGCCGAGCCGATAACCCAGCAGAGGACCTGCCTGAAGCACGTCATGATCGATCCACCAGCATCGCGCGCCATCGAGTGCATCAAGCATCGGCATGGCGGCGCGCATGGTCCAGTTCGGATCGATATAGCGGCGCATGGAAACACCGAGGAAATGTTCTTCCGTCGCGATCGCCGTGCCGCTTGTTTGCACCGGAGCAAGCGACAGCATCGAATTGGCGAAGGCCGGCGCCGGGGCGTTCGGTTGGTCGAAGGTCAGGCCCATCGGGCCTTCGACATTCAGAGCGATCCCCAGCGCGGTTTTCTCGTCCAGCGCCTTGTAGCTGAGGCGTGGATCGGGGCCGATCTCCTTGCGGCTATCAAGCACTTCAAGGGACGGGCGCGGGCTGTCTGGCTGAGGGGCTTCGAAACCATACCCGAAACCGGTCTTGATTTCGGCAGCGACGCGATCGGCAAGTCCGCCGCGGGCAAATGGCGGCTCCTGCACGATGCTCAGCACCGGCGGCGTATCCGTGTTCATACCCTCCCTTTGCGGCGCCATGGTCAGCGGTATGAGCGCCCGCAGTTGCGGGCGGGTCAGGAGCACGCGGGAAAGGTCGGCCAGCATCGCCACCCGCAGCGTCCAGGCGTCCGCCGGCCTTGCCCGCTGCAGGCGGTCCGTCACCCAGGCACAAACCGCGCGGCCGGCCGGGCTCTTGAGGGCACCGGCATAGCGGGAGCGCAGCGTGAAGCGATGCCGGAAATAGGTAGCCGACGGCGCCTCCCAGGCATGTTGCTCGAGGTCGGTGCGGGACGGTAGCGGCAGAAGGCGCTGCGTCACAGTTTGGGAATCGATATTGGCACGATCGAAAAACGCCTCCTGCTCGAAGCGGGCCAGGTCATCCCCGTGGCTTTGAAGGCCAAGCGGCATGGCGCCATGCGGCGCGCGGCCATTGGCTGCGTCGGCGAGAACAGCAGGATCGAAAAATGCCGCGGGATCAATGTGGCTGTAGATCGGCCGGCCGCTCGGGCGCCAGCGCTGGCTGGTGATGTCGATCTCGCCCAGAAGGCGCCACTGGCGAGTGCGCAAAACCGTGTCGTCGCCAGCCGGCAGGTCGCCACGCGTTTCGAGATGATAGCATCGCGCCCGCTCGACCGGGCGCACGGCAATCATGTCGGCGGCCAGGCGGATGGCCGGTTTCAGGGACTGGGATTTTTCGTCCGGGCCGGCGATCGCCTTCATGCCGTCAAGCATTGTCTCGATACGGATCATGGCGGAGGCATAGGAAAAGCAGGCGCCAAGTGCCGGATCCGCGACAAGGGCGACGCCCGCCGCATGCTGTTTCAAACCGGGATGCAGCACCGGCGGATGGGCGAACCCGGCGACGTCCTTCAGGCCATCGAAATGCCGGGCGGGCACGAGAGCCTGCAGCGAAAGGCGTGCAACGAGACCTTCGGGAACACGGGCAACGACCGGCCCGACCTGTAAGAGGGCAAAGGCTCCCGGTTCCATGGAAAGGGAAAGGCGGAAAGCCCGTTCCAGCGGCAGAAACAGGTTTTCCTTGAGAAGCTTCGGCGTCCAGCGACCGCCAACGGGCTTGTTCAACCCACGGGCAATCTCAAGGAGCTTTCCGTTCAGGCTCACGATCCGGAAAAGGCAACCGGGCTGGGTGAGGTCGACAAGCTGGTCTTCGACGGCAAGCTGGATGCGGATGGCGCAGACCGCCGGATCCGGCAACCGGTCGAGATGACGTGCCAGATCCTCATCGGTATCACGCAGCACGTAGGCGGTCAGCAATGCCGTTTCGAGCCTTGCTGCCACGGCTTGGTTTTCTGGCTCGGATGCAAAGTCGAAGGCATCGGCGAGAGAATGGCCGTTGGCAAACCAACGCTGAAAATCGAGATAGCCGACACGCGGCGTATCGATTTCCACGGTCACGGCCTCATGCAGACGGCCGCTCCAGGCATTGCTATCAGGCGAAAGCAGGAGAAGCGGTGCCGCCGTCTCGTAGGGTTTCAAATCATCGGAAGCGGCGAAACTCAGCACTGCGGATGATTTGGATGTCAGGGTAACCCGGAACCAGCCTTCGATTGGACCGATCTCCGGCACGGTGGTTTCGACGTCAACCGCATCTCCAACTTTGAGGTACAGTTTTCGCTCCGCCTGCCCCGCGCCCATCGGGAGCAGACGGATACCAATCCGGATATCGACGGGCGCATCCGGGAGCGTCGCACCAGAGACTTTCACTTCAGCAAGCCCCGGATCGTCCGGGCCTGTCGGGGCTCGATTAAAAAGACGAACCGTCAGGCTTTCCGGTTGACCGGAAAAAACAGGTGCCGGAAGCTGCCATTCCCCGGCCAGATCGACCGGCAGCATCAGCGTGCCGTCGCCGCTGCGGTCGCGGAAGAGATCGCAAATGCCGGGACTGTCTGCAAATGCGGCAAGCACAGTCCGGGGATAATCGTCCGCCAGCGGAATGACACCGGCGACCGGCGCGCCGATCCGCACCGCCCTGTTGACGTCGTGCTTTTCGTTCACCGCCATCTGCCCGATGGCGGTCCGGCGCTGATAATCGACCACGGAGACGAGATCAGGGCCGGTGACATCGTTCTTTTCCGGCGCTTTGAATTCCGCTTTCGGCATCCAGGGAAGAGCCCCCTGCAGCAGGAGCGGCAGGGCGCCGGCATTGGTGGTCGCGAAACTGAATGTTTCAAACCTTCGGCCATAGGCGAGCTTTGGAATTTTCGCAAAATCGGAGGTCGACAGATCCGGGGCCTCGTGGCTGTAAAACGGAACCAGGGCTGGGTCGGCAACGGCAATCGCTTCTGCCGCTGTCCGGCGAAACGTCGTCGCCGCAAGAGGCAGCCCGTCATATTCGATGAACATCGCACCACGTCCGTCCGATACGGTCGGGAGCATTGGATGGAGGGCGGCCGGCACCGTCGTTTCCGGATCTTCGCTATCATCCACGGCTGAAAGGCTTCTTGCCGGCAAAGCGAGTTCAGCAAGGTTTGCATGCGCCCATGGATCGCGATCATCGCCGGCATCGATGCGCCGGATGGCGACGGCAAGACCATTGAAGGATGCGGCAAAATCATCAATCGCCATTCCGTCCACATTGGCGGCGATCTGCAGCGGCAATGGGGCCGGATAGGTGTCTGGGATGAAGCGCGCAGCCGGATCGGTCACTACCGCGACCGGCGATAGCGCCGCGATATAGGCCGCGTTGAAAAACGGACGCAGGTCGTCGGGCGTGGTCACCCTGGACTGTTTCGGCAGCACATCGGGAAACAGCGGGCGAACGAGAGCGGCGGCCAGAACAGCCAATCCAATGTCTGGAGGTGGAGCCGCAGCAGGCCCCAGCAGACGGGTGGCATAATAATCCGCGTTTATCACCAGATGAATCAGCCGCGCGGACGATGCTACAGGCACCCCGGCGGGGACGGGCAATGCCGCCTCGATCTCGGCCTGGGCAAGAAGAGACTTTGAAAACTCACTGCCGGATGAGCGGCGTATGGCCTCTGCGCCGTTGAACGGGCCCTGCAGGCGGTCGCGATACTGCTGCCAGACCCCTGCAAAGGCCGCATCCACGGCAACACCCAGCCCTGCATCACCGGCACGACCGATAGCAGCCAGATAGGCTTCAGCAAAAAGTGTCGACAAAGGCCGACCGGACACGCGCTCCGTCGTTTCCAGAATCCGCAGAATGGCCGCCTCGGCACCAGCCTCGTCCTGAAGGCTCTGCTCCACCTCCATCAGCGCACGCTTCAGAATGTCTTGCGCCCGCCCGCGGATCGCATCAAGAAATCCCGTTTCGACGGGAACACTGCCGGCTTCGGAAAAAACCGTCAGCAACGCATCCAGAAGCTGCTGGTGCAGCGGTCTTTCCTTCTCCGTGACGGCGATGTCGTGCACATGGCGGAGTTGATCGGCAAGGCGGCGTCTTTCGGCAGGATCGGTCAGATCGGACGGCCGCAACACGGCGTTGCCGCTCTCAAGAACAGACCTCAGAACGATGACCAGGGCTGCCAGGTCGCAGCTCTCATCCGCAAGCCCGAACCGATCGGCAATGTCAGCCTGGAAAGCATCGAAGAGATCGACAGCCAGTGGCCCGAGAATGTCACCTAGGCTGCTTGCGCCTGAAACCGGCTTTTTGATCCCGAGCACGATGGTGTCGAGGCTGGCGCAGAGGCTCGTGACGGCGAGCCAGGCCGGCGCCGGCGCGTTCAGCCGCGACGTCTTGCCCTCCATTTCGTAACGCCAGTGGAACAGGGCATCATAATCCCGGTCGGTGCCATTGCCGGATCCCGGCCCTGAAAGCACTTGTACGGGCGCCATCAGCGACGCGGCGCGGGCGTCCAGCCAGGCGATCACACGCCAGAGATTTCCGGCATCCGGATCGACGGTGAGGTAACCGTCCGGCGTGACGAAACCGAGATAGCCGGTTTCCACGGGCGTCCCGTCATGATTGATGATCTGTGTGCGGCACAGGATCTCGCCAAGACCGCCGCCGGGGTCATAGGCAAAGTCCCACTGATCGCCCTGCGCCTTGCCTGAAATGGCAACGCCGACCGGTGCTGTGAAGAATGGCAGGGCGACGAAGCTCTCGGTCGCCGCAGGATCGACCACGCCCAGGTCTGGCTGCAGGATATGCGTCAGCTGGAGCCGGTGAGCAACCGGCGCGTTCCAGGCATGAGCAGCGCGCAACCGATACGTGGCCGGCACCCGGCCCGCATCGAGCGTGGCAACCTCCTGGCGCGCCGTTCCCGGTAGATTGGCCGGCACAGTCCAGTAATGCGTATTCCCGGAATCCGGTGCAGCGTCTTTCAGCCAGGGCATGACAAGTCGTGCCGCAGCAGCGTCCCATGTGTCGGAAACCTGCTTGGCAATCGCTCCCCTGTGTTCGGTCAGGACACAGATCGTCGGATCGGCCGGATCGATAGCTGCCTTGAAAAGATGAAACCGGACGGTTTCGGTCGCTTTGGCAAAATCCGTGAACAGGGCTTCCGCTGCAGCCTCGTCCGCCGTCAGTGTGATGTGGCCTGGCACCGTTGCATCGGCGTCGCCGGCGATGTCCTGGCGCGCGACGGTTGTCCGGCATTCGAAGCCGAGATTGACCGCAAATGTCCGGACGGTTGGATCGGCCTTGTGAAATGCGGCCGGTTCTTCATCCAGAAGGCAGTGAAGGATCGATTTTTCCAGAGCCATGGCTATTTGCTCGCCTTCTGCAGTTGTGCAACCGCCGCTTCCGCCTTCTTGACCCGGTCATCCAGGATCTCGGTGCTGGTGCCAGTGCTCACCGAAGTCTCCGATTTTCCGCCGCGCAGCTTGTAATTAACGTTGGCGCGCGCGGTCAGCTTGAAGAAGCGCGAGATGCGGATGGTGACGGCCAGCGTGCCCTGACCGTTGATTTCGCCATTGTCGCGATAGTTCATGCGCAGCGTCAGCGTGATGCCGACGGTGACGATACCAGCGACCTCGACATGACCGGCAATAACCAGAACCACAGCGATGGAAAGCCCGCCGCCCGGTTTGCCGATCATCTTGCGGTAGGTCAGCACACCGGAAAGCGTGATGAACACCTGCCCGACGAAGGGCCCGACCGCAAAGGCCAGCGCAGCCGAACCGCCGGCAGCGGCTTCGACGGCGACCATCAGCTGGGAATCGAACGGCCGGTATTCGGCATCGATCTGGATGTAGCCTGTGCCGCCGATGACAAAGATCGAGAAGATGAACGGTCGGTCCGCTGTCGACAGGTTGAAGCGGTTTGCCAGCATGAAATCCGGAAAGGCCAGCAGCTTGAAATGATTTTCGATCGATATATTGGACACGCCGCTGGTGCCGAAATTCAGCGTCATCGGCGGCAGCACGAAATCATGCTCGACGCCAACAGGTATATTGTCCTGCTTGACGATCTTCAGGCCACCTACCTCGCTGGGAAACAGCGTCGACAGGAAATCCTGGATGAACTTGAATGCCGGGTTGAGATGGATGTTTTTCGGGTCGAAGTCGATCTTCAGCCCCTGCTCGCGCGTGAAGTTCAACGCGAATTTGTCGAACCGCACCATCGACTGACCGGAGACGAGCACGTCGATCGTCGTATCGATACGGCCGGCGCCAGTTTGCGTGACGTTCTCCTGCTCTTTCGACGCATCCAGCCGGACTTTCCCGGTGAGCTGCATATCGACGAAGTCCACCTGGAAGATGCCCAGCGAAAACAGGCTGCGGCGTCCGGGCATCGGTGCGTTGACATCGACCTGAACCCAGACCCGCCCCTGCGCCTTGTCGAAATCATGGGTGAGCCGGACCGCGTCGCGCATCCCGGCGGGCATCTTGTAGCCCTTGAAAAGACTGTCGAGGTTGAGGCCGCCGAAATTCCCGAAAACCTTCCCGATGTCGAAATTGCCCAGATCCGCAGGCAGAAGCCTGTCCTCGATCTTGTCGAACGGCAGCGTCAGGCCGAGTGCCTTGAGTTCGTCGCCCAGGCGATTGAAAAGCGCACTGGCCTGCGTGGTTTCGATGATATTGCTGACCTCATCGAAGCCTGCGCGAATACGATCGATATCGGCTTTCAGCGCGGCAATCTCCGGGGCCGAACTGACCGCCGAATACAGTTTCAGGACATTGGACGGCAACGCCATGACGCCACCGTCATCTAGCCGACCGACCGCATCGAAGACCCGGTCGCCATAAATGCGCGCAGTCTCCACCGAGCGGGAAAGATCGTTTTGCAGCCTGCGGACGGAATGATCGAACGCCCTGACCGTGGCCAGCAGCGACGTTGCTCTGTCTCTGAATGTATCGACATCCGCCATGGCGGCGCGGACACCATCGACCAGCGGCTGATAGCGCGCCTGCAGACCAGCCACCTGCTCTGCCAAATAGCCCTTCGCGTCCCCGGCAAGACCATCAATATAGCCGGCAACCTTGTCTGCACCCTCGAACACCGCGCTGCAGGCGGCGGAAATATAGTCAACGTCCGTCAGAACATTTGCCGTCAGCTTGCCGATCCGGTCGCCGACGTTTTGTGCCAGCGTCTGCAGGCGGGCCCGCAACAGGTCCAGATCCTCGACTTCAATACTCTCGAAAGGTTTCAGCAGGTCTTCGAGTAACGGTTTGACGACCTGGCCGATAATCACCGTGTCGAGAAGCCCTTGCGGCGACAGAACGCCGGCAACGACACCGAGCGCTGCCTGCAGGTCTTCAAGCAGCGGATCGATGCGGCCGTGAACATCGCGAAGGTCGGACAGAAGGTCGGACAGGAAGACGTCAAGCCAGACGGTGACCGCGCAGACAAGCGGATCGACCGCATGGCCGATGCCGGACAGGGCGCCGTCGATCCGCTCGCCAATGGAACGCGCATGACCGGAGGCGTCCCGTACAAGCCCGGCAAGGTCCTCGGCGAGCCCGAAGCCGGCCTTCGCCAGTTCGCTGGCGATAGCGAGCAGGCGCGACGCCACCTCCGCCAGCCGGCGCGCCAAAGCGCCCAGATTGGTAGAGAGGATTTCGACCTGTTCCCGAAGCGGGCCAAGCCCCGTTGCGGCGATGGCATCAAGATCACCCGCAGCCTTTTGCGCGGCACTGGCATTGGAGCGCAACAAGACGACGAGGCCGGTCGTATCCGCAAGGACGGCAAGCGCCTTTGCCTTGAGTTCCGGCCCGACATCGGAACCTTGAATCTCGCCCGACAATCTGGCGAGTTCACCGCCTGCGCCGCTCTCCGGAGAAAGCCGTTCGAGAAAATCCAGGATCGGCTGCAGCATGCCGCCGATGACGGGTTGCAGCTGCGTCACGTTGGCCGGCACGCTGCCGCGCAACCGTTCGATGGCGCTCAGGACCTTCGACAGCTGGCCGCCGATCGCCTGCCCGGCATCGGACAGTTCGACGCCGAACCTTTGCCGCGCCTCGTCGAGGGCCGCAGCCAGGTCATTTGCGATATTGCCGAGGCAGGCTTCCAGACCGGAGCGGAATGCCCGCCGCCGGTCGTCGGACCAGGGTTTCAGCCTGTCGTAACCGTTGGCGAACTGGTGGACGCGCTCCCGGGCCTGCACGATCACCGCCTCGGCCTCCGCCTCGACGCCGGCAACGATTGAGCGCGCCTTTTCCGCGCTTTCGGCGACCTTGCCGACATCGCGGCTCGCTTCGGAAAAGATCGGTGCCAGCCGCGCGCGGATTTCCTTGCACAGCGCCTCGATGGCGCGGTCCCTGGTCCATGGCAACGAACCGGCGGCATCGGCCAGAATGGCGTCGGCGTCGGACGCCCAATCGCCGAGTGCGGTTGCGGCCAGCATCTGCTTGCGACGGATCATGCCGACGGCATCCGTCTTCAGCCTGTCGCACTGCGCATGCCCGGTGCCAATCACCGAGCCGAACCCTTCCAGCCCCTTGAGAAGCGGCTGGACCGCACCGGCTGCATCTTGCAGCGCGGCCTGAATGCCGGCCGGGAAGGCCTTTGTTTTCCAGACGTCTTCCAGCGCAACCAGAGCTTGGCCGGCGGCAGTCGGGTCGCCCTTTTCGATAGTTGCCAGAAGGTGGTTGATTGCCGTTGAAAAGGCCGGCGCATCGGGAATGTCGGTGCCGCCACCTTTTGCGTCCCAGTGGGAGAGACGGGCGATCTCCGGCGGCTCGAACCCTGCACCGGGCAGGCCCGCGACCTGCGTCAGCAGCGACCCGAGTTTATCCTGCAGGTCCGGATTGCCCTTGCCTTCATGCGTCACGCGCATGAAGGTGACGCTGTCGATGCCGACATAGACCGGCTTTCCGGCCCGGCCGGCATTGATGGCCGTCTTCTGGGCAGCAGGGGCGAGACGCCAGGTAAAGCGGCGCAGGCCGGGCAACATGCGGCTCACGGCACGACGCCGGCCACCATCGGCCGGCAATGCGGATTTCGCATCCGCCGATGCCGCAATGGTCCGTGCCATCGGCATGTTGGCGTAGTCGATATCGAGCCGGCAGTCCCACAGATTGGTATCGCTTGTTCCTGCCTTGAAATCGCAGAAGAAGAAGAGGTTGTCGGTGTCGCCGCATTCCTGGGAGACGACCGGGCGCTCGCCCTCGCCTTCTGCAGTCGTGACGAAGGCCACATCGGGCATCGGATAGACCTGCGGCCGTTCGCGGGCGCTGTGGAGATTCCACATGGGTATCTTCCAGCCATAGTTTCCCACCTCGCTGCTCCAGGCGCTGTCGACATGGATGATCTTGGAATTGAAGCGGACGCGCTCGAGGAAGCCGGTGCTGCGCCGGTCCGCGGACGAGACATCCGGATAGGCCCGTTCCGGCTCCAGAAGCTCTATATATTCCCGCACCTTGCGCAGGATCGGGCGGCGCGAGCGGCTGCGCAGCATGTCCTCCTCATATGTCGGAGCGAACTGGGCCGAAGGATTGACGGTGCGCTCATAGACAACGACATGTTTTGCCCGATGCCAGAGGGCGCCGATCCGTCCGAGCACCTCCACTTTCTGGCGTTCGACATGGCCGTTCCGGGTTTCGCTGATGATGGTGACGATGCCGCCGAGAAAGCCGGCTGTCTGAACGGCATCGCCGCCGGTGGGCGAAAGAGCGATGGATTCGATCGTTCCGCCGCTCGAACCGGGCCGTTCCAGAAGTTCGTTGAACAGATTGACCGATTCGACAGGCCACAGCGCGCCACCGCTCAGGCCCTGCGGATGGACGCGCGGCCGGCTGTGGTCGAGCCGGTTGCCGGCATCCGGCACCGCGCCCTTGATCGTCGGCCAGTTTTCGTGATCGCCTGCGCTTTCCAGCGCCTTGAGCGGCGCACGATGCACCGCCGTGCCGCGCAAGGCATGGCACACGCCATCTGAAAACCGCGCCGGGGTGAAATCGGTGGTCGATTCCGGGTCGCGTGCCCAGATTTCGAGGCGCTCCGGGCGGCGCGAGACCGCATTCGCCAGCGCATTCCAGCGGTTGCCAAGATCCTCGTCCGCCTCCATGTCGCGCGCCGGGCCGGCCATGCGGCCGGTCAGGGCCTCGATTTCGGCGACGCGGGCCTGCCGGGCAATGGTGGTCTCGCGGGAAACATCGAGGCCGACCGGCAGGCCATAGAGAAACTCGCCGCGCAGGAAGGCCAGGGCCGCGCCCAGCCCATATTCGCCCCGCTGGCGGAAGATGTCGTGCGCCGTCGCCTCGGGCATGAAATAGCCGCGTTCGACGTCGCTCGGCCGGATCCAGAACTCCGTGGACGGTGTCAGGCGGAATTCGACGGCCCGGCGCTGCAGATCGCCGGTATCGCGGCCAAGCCGATCCATGCCACGGACGAAGGGTCGCCACGCATCGGATGGATCGGCAGGATCGACGACGCCGAGATCATGCAGTTCCAGCCGGCGCGGCTTGTCCATGCTTTCGCCGACAGCCTGCGGCGGCAGGATATAGTGATAGTGATCGGCGACCTTGCGGTACTGCCAGATCCGTTCGTCTCCCGAATAATAGGCGACCGATGCCGAACCGATGTCGCCGCGATCACTGAGCGGCTGGTGGCTGTAGCGAAAGAGCGAGAACGGCTCCTGCGAGAGCACGACATAGCTTGCCTCGCCGGTTTCCGCCGCGTGTTCGTAGATGTTCGCCTCGATGCGCCTGTCCTGCACGGGCGAGATCGTCTCGACGATGCCCAACCAGTAGCGGTAGCCTTCGGCAGCGGTCGCCGCCGCATCGTTCAGCGGGATGAGCAGAGGCCCTGCACGGCCGGTGCGATCCATGCGCGCCTGGTCGATACCGATCGGAACCACGTCGCTTGCCGGAAGCAGCATGAAAATCGATGCCGCGATGCGCCCGCCGGCGAGGCTTATGGCCGGCGCGGCATTGTCCATGCCCGAGCGGACGCCCGGACCGCCGGCACGGAGGAAGGACGAAGCGAGTTCGGCAGGCGGCGCAGCATTGCTCCCCGTGCCGGGGCGCCAAGTGAAGGCCAGCGATGACAGGCGCCCGGACCAGGCATCGGCAGGCTTTGCAAGCTCAAGGCGATAGGAGGCGAAAAACGGCTCGCCGCCGGCAATCTCTGCGCCGCGACCAGCGGCCCATGCGGCGTCATGCGAAAGATCGAGACGCAAGGCCACCGGCGGTGTCTGGTTCTGGAAGAAGGTTTGCGCCCGCGCGAAACAGGCAAGCCGGTTGCCGGCAGCAAGACCGGTCATATCCCCGGCGATCGGGCTGTCCGGCGACGCCAGAGTGAGCCTGAACCGGGGCCGGATAAACGCCCCGGCCGCCGGATCGCCGACGCGCTTTCCCCAGTGAAGCTGGCCGGGAAGCGTGCCGGGCTCGTCGCCATGCACCGCATCGAAGGTCGGGCCGCTCAGGGTAAACCGCACCGTCTGGCCCGGCACGGGGTCGAGATCCGGAAGGATGGACTGCGGTTGCCCCGCCTCGACCGATCGCAGCGCCGCGCGCGTCGTGCGGAATGCGTGGCTGGCATGACGCAGCAGGCCGAAATCCAGATCGTCCGTGCCGTCCGGCATCCTGCCGAAGGTCGGCACATCCTTTTTTGCCGTCGTTTCATCCGGAATGGTGGTCTTCCAGTGCAGGGCGATCTCGACCTTCGGCGACCAGCGATGCCGATCGTCGCTCCAGATCTCCGCGTCGGGGATGTGGAATTCGAGGCTGCAATCCGCATGCAGCATCGCTGCCGTCGCCACCCAGCCGCCGGTTTCCGTCGCGAGCCGCAGGGCCAGGCGCCCGGCACTCGTCTTCAGGTCGCCGTCGATCGTCGTGCTGCTGCCGGTGACCGAAAGGCCGAGGCGATACACGAGTTTCGGCCGGCGCGGATCGAGGGTCCCGCCGCCCCTTTCGAACCGCAGGCTCCTGTCCGCAACCGCGTTTCCGGCCGCAAGGGACAGCCAGGCCGGCGGCGTTGTGCCCGTGGAAAAGCCCATGCGGCCCAACAGGTCAGAAAGAACCGGCGCCGGCTTGTCAGGCCAGAACGTGGCGGCCTTGACGGTCTTGTGCTTCTGCTTGCCGTCATAGATCGCAAACCGGCCGTCGGCCGGCTGCCCCCTTGCCGCGAAACCGAAACTTCCGAGAATGGCGTCTGGAGGCAGCCGGTCATCGGCAAAGACGAAGGAGGTCAAAGGCGGATTGGCAGGCGACGTATCGATGGCATCGCCTTCGATCCAGCCGCCGACCAGCGTGGTGGGCCGCAGGATCCTGTCGAACGCCCCCTTTTGCGGCTCGTAGACGGCGCAGAACGGAAAGGCGCTCGGGTCCGTTTCCGTGCCGGAAAGCAGCGTTGCGCGGCGCGCCGGTAGCGGCAGGTGCAGGTTGAGGCGGAAATTGGCGCCGTCGCGCCAGCCGACCGTCAGCGTCGAAAACACGGTCTTGCCCGGAACATAGGCGCAGGCGCGGACGAGCGGCCAGCGCAGGTCCGGCGCTGCCTGCTCCGGTCCTCCGGGCTTTGGCGCTTCCGGATCGGGCTCTGTCGGCCGGAACTGGTCGATCAGGAAGGCGCCGCGAAAGGATATCCAGTCCTTGTCTTTTTCTTTCGTTCCCGCGTCGATCCAGATCGCCAGATCGTCATCCGCATGTTTGTCGAACCAGTCGACCGCCTCGTCGATGGTAAAGTCGAACAGGCTCGCATGGATATCCGGCATCGGCCCGGTCGGCGCGACAGTCTCGCCCGGCACCCAGCGCAGCAGCGGCCAGAACATGCCGGGCTGCGTCGGTTTTTCGCGATAGTGAATTTCGACCAGGCCTTTTCGCAGGCCCTTGGCAACCCCCGCCTTTGGATGCGGAGGCCAGTGGAAATTCCCATAAAGCCGGAAAGCCAGAACCATATCGCACCGCCCCTCACCGTTCCCAGGCTGTACATTTATGGTTGCATATATTCACAATACGACTTATGCGTAAAGTGCATTATCATAAACATAACTTAAAAGTTGCATTTTCCATATAGGCTGCGTGGCGGTAAGACTCCGGGCTCGAAACCATTGCCACGGCTCCGGGTCAGTGCGCCACCGGCGGACAGTCCGGCCACGGAAACCGCACGCAGACGCACGTCCACCCGGAAAAGCGCATAAAAAAAAACGACGGCAGGCCTCTTGGCCGTGCCGTCGTTCAGTACCTGAATATCACCAAAACCAGCCGTGATGATGGATCGATCGCCCGGGCGTCAGCCAGTCATGGCTGGCCGCAGCCGAACGACTGTTAGGGCGTTTCGGACGGTGCCGCGCCCTGCCCGCTTGTGCCCGTTCCGGTTTCCGGCGTCGGATCCTGATCCGTCGGAGCCGTCTGCTGGTTTTCCCCTGCGGGCGGCGTATTGTCCACCACCGGCTGATTTTCCGGCGTTGCCTGCGTGCGGCTGTCCGCGGCGGGCTGCGTCACCTCGGTCGCCGGATCATTATCGACGGATTCGCCGAACAGCTCCGCCGCGCCCCAGGCAATCATCGCCAGAAACAGGCCACCGACCAGAACATAGAGCACAGGACGACCAAGCAGCCCCTGCCGCGCCTCGACGGCACTGGCCTCAACCTTGCGGTTTGTATCTTCCGTTCGCACGGTGTCGCCCCGTTCATCAGTATAGGTCGCCATGATTCTGCTCCTTGAATGCTTCTGCCTTCTCAACGGGCAGGCATCATTTATGTTCCCGTCGCATCTCTCAGAGTGCATGAACGCCGACCAAGCCAGCAGAGAACGGGAAGGGCCGCCGAGGTTCCGACGACCGCCTGCGGCGCGACCGCGAGCTATTGCCGGGTCGGCGCCGGCGGCACGTATTCCCAATGCTCGCGCGCATAGTTCGTCGCAGCGCGCTCGGCACTGTCCTTGTCCTCATAGCGCTGATCGAGAACATGGCTGTTGCCATTGAACTCCAGCAAAACAGTCTTGCTCAGAAAGTCATATTGGATGCGCAGATGTTCCGCAGCGTGCATGTGAAATCCTCCCGGTATTGTGCGTCTTGGATAACGCGGCGGGAGGGGGAAGAGTTCCGCGATACCCACGCTTTTGCGAGTTGGGGTTTGCAACAAACAGGGTGCGCTTCAGCCTCTCGCCGTTCCAGCCTTCAAAGTCGGTCTTGTGGCTGTCAGCATCGCTCGGATCGGGTCACGTCGCGCGCCATTTGTATTTGGGGGGCTGGTCGTTACTCATCGCTCATCATTCAACAAGCGTAAGCGTTCGACGGTCTGATCGCTAATTGCCATTTTGCGCAAACCAATAAAGGATGGCCACGTCAATCATAGGACGATGCAGATGGAGCCTAAAACACCGTGGTATCGCTGGACACCACTGTTTATTTGTATTTTAGCCGGATGGATTTGGCTTTGCCTTTGGTTGCTTTCGCACTCACAACCTTGCGAGGCATCCACTGCTGATTCCGGATGGATCCTGCGTTATGTGTCATGTCGACCAGTGAATGAACTGGGGGATTTCTTAGCGGGCGTGTTTGCTCCCTTAGCAACAGTAGTACTAGGCATCGCCTTGTTTCTACAGTCCCGGGAATTGATGGTAACTCGAAAAGAGTACGCCCTAAACCGAGAGCTTATGAGTGCTCAGAGAGATGAGGCGGTGAAACAGGCCGCTTACATTGGCACTCAAACCGAACTGATGCAGCGTGGACAGCGGTTACGGGAGCAGGAGCAAGTTGACGACACTTTCGATAAAACTCTCGAAGCAATGCAGGGATTAGCTGCATCGTTAAGGGAGGGGCCGGTCCTGTATCTATGTGATGCGATGACAATCAAGAACATCGGCATCCCAGAATCGCCTGAAATTATGGAATTGAGACTTGATCACCCTCAGCAACTCGACAACGTACAATATGTCAGATTATGGAAAAACTCTTTTACGCGGTGGAGCGCCACCATAGCAGCAGGTAATTTCGTGTTGATTAGATGGGGCGACAAGGAAAAATATCAGCGATTTTCGCAGTTCGGACGTGAGCTTGCCGCTAGCATTAAACACATGTCACCTCCACATCGCGTGTCTGCCACTGAGATAGGTGTTAAGGCATTGGCTGGTGCAATAAGTGAGTTCGATATGCAGTTAGCAAAAATCGATGACAAAACTGAACTTTGGGAAGCGCGCGACGTTCGCACACCAGAAATGAAAATGCTGATCCTAGAGTTTCATAAGAGGGCGGCGTTAGATGATCTGGAAACAGATTATTACGGACAAGACCCAAATAACGGACAAATCGTCGCCCTCCAAAACGAACAGGTCAGGGCGTCGCCAGAAGGTGCGCCAGCATTTAATATGAGCTTTCAAATTAAAGACGAAGATGTGACTGGAAAAACCAAAAGGCAAATCAAGGCCATGGTGCGAGAAATCTACGAAGAGAAATACAATGAAACAGTTCTGCGCGTAAAGAATCTACGCCCTTAGACGGGCTATATTGCCGTCCGTACGGCGCAGGCGCGCCTAGCCGTTGGTGAGGAATTTCAACCGATTTTGACAACCATCTGGAAAAACGAAAAAAGTCGAATCTGTGTGTCAAAAATCCCGAAAGTCGCGTCACGCTACAGTCAGTTTACAGATGGTAAGTGCAGATTGATGAGTTATTTTTAGGAAAGCCACGTTTTGTGGGCATTGAGGTCTTGTATGGCGGAGAAGATGTCCGCTAAACTCTTGTGCACTACTGTTCTCCACTGTCCGTTTTTCCTCTGAATCCCCTGCACAAATTGGCGGAACTGTTCTATGCTGTACGCCAACGTATGCTGTCATCCCCACTTTGAAGTGGGGAAGAAAATGGGGATGGAATGGCTAGGACCCTGCAGAAGCTCACTGACTTGGTCGTGCGGTCCGCAAAGTTGAAGGCTGGCCGGCATAGTGACGGCGGCGGTCTCTATCTAAATGTGTCTCCTACCGGCTCCAAATCATGGCTGTTCATGTGGGCCAGGAATGGCAAGCGGCGTGAAATGGGGCTCGGCCCCTACCCTGATGTGTCGTTGGCGAAAGCGCGTGGCCTCGCTTCCGAGAACCGCGAAGCAGTTGCCGCCGGTAGAGATCCGATTGCCGAGAAAGCCAAAGAGGAAGAGCCGACCTTTTCCGAATGCGTGACGAAGTTCCTTGATTCGGTCGAATCACAGTGGCGCAACGAAAAGCACCGTGCTCAATGGAGATCCACCCTGACGGATCATTGCGAAGTCTTGAAATCGATCAAGGTTTCAAGCGTCACGACGAATGACGTTCTGAAAGTGCTTACGCCGATCTGGACCGTCCTGCCCGAAACAGCCTCTCGGCTTCGTGGCCGCATCGAACGCGTGTTGGACTTCGCAAAAGCCAAGGGGTGGCGAACTGGTGAAAATCCCGCTCTCTGGCGTGGCCATCTAAAGAGTGTCCTCCCTGCCCGTCAGAAGCTCACGCGCGGTCATCACGCCGCGATGAACTATGAAGAGGTGCCAGGCTTTATCGCAGATCTGCAGACCGCCGAAGCTATGGCGGCTCGTGCACTGGAATTTCTGATACTAAGCGCAGCTCGCTCCGGCGAAGTGCTTGGCGCGAAGTGGTCGGAGATCGACGTGGCCGGCAAAGTCTGGACCGTTCCGAAAGAGCGCATGAAAGCTGGCCGGGAACATCGCGTTCCGCTCACTGATCGAGCCCTCTCGATCCTGAGCCCGCTTTTGGAGCACAAGCCGAAATCCACGGGTTATGTATTCCCCGGCCAGAAAAAGGACCGGCCGTTGTCCGTCATGTCCATGACTATGCTCATGCGCCGGATGAAGCTGGGGCAATACACGGTCCATGGCTTCCGATCGGCATTCCGCGATTGGGCTGGCGACAAGACGACATTCCCGAGGGAGATTGCAGAAGCCGCATTGGCTCACCGGGTCGGAGATGAGACAGAGCGCGCCTATCGCAGGAGCGATGCGCTCGCCAAGCGCCGCAAACTTATGGAAGCTTGGGAGAAATATCTAACAACGATCAAGGCAGCAAAGCCAGAGAACGTGATCGCGTTCCCCGCTGCATAACTTCGAATCCGCAGGGATAGGCCGGCCAGCCGACAAGCCAGGAAGCACCACCTGGTTTCCCTGCGGTCCAATTGGTGTCTCGCTAGGTGGGCGGTATGAAACAATTAAATCAGTTCTGGTCGCGCGCTCTGGAGTTTCCAAAAGACTTTGGAGGCTTCAGATTTTTGGGAAGAGCCGTAAACCAGGTTGGCCGCGCAAAGTTTGGCGACGAATGGACTGGCTTGGAGGGCTCCCCGCCAGAATTGTTAACCCCTAAGGTAGATCTAGGTGGAAGTGGCGGCGCTCTGATCCCATCAGCCGGAACAGCTTACCCTTGGCAAAAGCTGAATATTGATCGCTTGTTACGCAAACGTAGGCCCGATTTCGGGCGCCCTGAACCGGTTCGAGGGCGATTCGGCATAAAGGTGGCCGAATTCACAGAAGAACAGTGGTATGCTGGCCTGAAGTTAGCTCAAGAGGCTGATAAAGCGTCTATGGTGATACGCAATCGCTTCGCTACCGTTACTGGAACGCTTGTCGATGCTCTTCGAGAAGGGAGTTTGAATTCTGCACTGCGTCCAGTGAAAGGCGGAGCTTATTCACCCGTGCTCCCTCCCTCAATGTGGAATGCGGAGAGTTTCAGAGAACGGTTTCGTTTGTGTCAGATGAACGATTCCGACCCATTCGGCATCGGAATCGCAGGGGACAGGTTCCAGCTCATCTTTGTAGACATTCAGGGCCTGGATGCGCTGGCGGAGATTGCATCTATCAGCGTGAGGGTAAAATTGCGCCAGGCGAGTCAACAAACATATGACGATGCGATGAAGCTCCTTCCGGAGTGGAAGGCCACAGTCTCGCGGATTACCCGCACTGCATTCGAAGCACACTGCGCATCCCAAGGAATTCCGTCTTCATCAGCGCGTGAAGCGTACAAAAAGCTTCAGCGGAAACCGGGAAAGCAAGCGGCGCAATAGCGCACGAATTGCGCATGAGTTGCGCACAGACCGGCACGAATTGCGCAAACATTTCTGATGCTTAAATAGACCAAGCTGAATTGCCGTCGTACTTTTTGCCTTGCAAATTCACTCTTATGCAAGGACGTTCAATCGTGACCAAGCAAATTGCGAAACTGGCCGTGACTATTCCGGAAGCCACTGAAATCAGCGGTATCGGCCGTACCAATCTTTACAAGCTCTTTAAGGCCGGTAGCCTCAAGCCACGTAAGAGCGGAAAGCGAACACTTATCCTCGTTGAAGAGCTTGAGAGCTTTCTCAAGTCACTTCCGGTCGCGGCATAAGGGGTGCGGCCATGACCCAAACGAAAAACCCCGCCGCAGGTAGCGGCAGGGCTCTGAAAATCGATGATCTTGGCAGGTCCGTCGATATTCTGAATCCTACCGAAATCCATCCTGAACTTCAATCGGAAAAACTGGCAGCTCGCACTATCATGCGCCGGTTCCGCGTCTCGTATTATCACGCGATGACCATTTGCAATCTAGCAGGGATTGGCGGTTCAGTATGATTGCTGAACCCGAAAAGAAGATCACCCGGCAAGAGAAGTGGGGCAAGGCAAACCCCCAGGCTCGATGGGCTCATATGGCCCTGCGGTCAGCTTTGCGGCGCGGCCTTGTAGAGAAGCAGCCGTGCGAACGTTGCGGCTGCGAGCACAGCGAGGCGCATCACGGCGATTATGACCGTCCCATGGACGTTCGCTGGCTTTGCCGCCCGCATCACAAGGAAGAGCATCGCCGCCTGAAGTTGCACGACGGGGGCGCCGAATGATCCCGAATGCCCGCGCAACGACCCAAACAATCCCGCAAGCCGCTGAATGGCTCGCTGGTCAACAGGAGCCACCCGCTAGGGTGGTTCCGACCCTGCAGCGCATGTTTGCTCTTTCCATAAAGGAAGCCTGTGAAGCGTGCGCCTTGGCCCAACATCTGCGTGATCAACGGAGGGCCGCCCCATGAGAGATTTCTCAAAGGTCTCCCCCCTTTTCTGGCGTGATAGGCGGTTCTGCCGGCTTGAATCGTCGGACGCAAAATTGGCGATGCTCTATTTCGTCACTTGCGAGCACCAGAACAGCGCGGGTTGCTATCGTTTGCCCGATGGCTATGCCGCTTCGGATCTTGGTTGGGATGCCGGTCGATACGAGAAGGCCCGTGCTGCTGTGGTCGATGCCGGTCTGATCGTCTTCGATATCGAGACGAGCGAGATTTTCATAACCCGCTGGTTTGAAACCAATCCTGCGATGAACCCGAAGCACGCTCAGGCCGTGGAGCGCCGAATTTCTGCACTCGACAGCGATGTTATCCGGGAGGTGGCCGAAGAGGATTTCCTCAAATCTGAGGAGATCAGAGCATCTCGCCCCCCCAAGCCGGAGAAGCCGCAGTTGCATGCTGTAGGCAGTCGGCTCGCTGAATCCTCTTACCTGAATAGGAGAGGCCAATGATACCGTATCGAGACAGTATCGAGACCCTATCGATATACAAGAGACAGGAGACCGAGACGGGAGACCAGACCGGAGAGGGAGACCGAGACCAAAACCAGACCGAGACAAAACCTGAGAGCCCCCTTTTCGAAAGCCGAAAAAGTGATCATGCCAAGAGCCGCAACTCTGTGCCAAGCGGTAAAGTCCAATGGGCTCTTGAGAGGGAGAATGCGGAAAACCCGAGAACCCCTCCACTGCAGGTAAGGCGGCAATCTTCGCTCAACAAGCAATTCGCAAATGGCATTCACGTCTTCACCGATGGCGCATGTGATCCAAATCCAGGCCCAGGCGGCTGGTCCTTTGTCGTCTACGTTGACGGCCACGAGGTCTACTCCGAAACCGGCGCTCATACCCGCACCACAAATAACCGTATGGAATTGGGTGGCATCCTCGCCGCGCTCCGATGGCTCATTGCTCGTCCCGACCTCCTCGGTGCCAACGTTCACTCCGACAGCACTTATGCCGTCAACGGCTGCAATGAGTGGCGCAAAAAGTGGAAGGCGCGCGGTTGGCGCAAAGGCGCTGCCGATATTCCAAACGCTGATCTTTGGAAGCTACTTGATGCGGCGCTGTCATCACACCCTGTTCGATTGAACTGGATACGCGGTCATTCCGGCATCACAGGTAACGAGCGTGCTGATCGTCTCGCGTCCAACGCTGTCTCCAAGCAGTGGGGTGCTAAGCCGTGAGCAAGAATCCTCATCACCGCGTGGAAGTCCTTATCGGGGTCATGAACGGTATGCTCCGTGAAGACAAAGCCGGGAATTTCGACTTGGTGCCGTATTATTCCGAACGTCCGAAGGTCCTTGTTGAACTCGTTGATACCAACGGCGAGCGGCAGGGAGCCTGGGATGGCGAGGATATGGTCCAAGCATTCAGAGAGGCGGAGCGCATCAGCACAATGCTCGGCGTCCCCCTGGTGGATTTGACGAAAGGGGGGATCTGCCAATGACAGCAGAGTTGCCCCCATTCATTCGGCCTGTTCTGATGCTGGCTGACGAAGTCCTCCTGATAGGACGTGCGGCCCACCATGCGCGTCGAAACGAGCGGACCATTCGTCGTTGGGTCAAAGCATATGGCATTGGCCGCCACAGCTCCCGAACGGCACCCTTGGAGATTTCGCGACCGGCGCTGGACATGGTGCTTCACGGCGATTTCGTCACCCTGGAGCGCCTTCGTGCAAACGAGCGGTCTCATCCCGACGTCGCGAGGTACTTCGATTTGGCTGGATTGCCGCTTGATACCGGCTGATGTCCGAAGATGTCAAATTCCCACTCTTCGTCAAATCGGGCAGAATCCCCCGGTCAGACATTGGATGGCTGCCCGTAATAACGGGTGGGAAACGGGGTAATGAATGCAACGTCAACGCCAGAAGGCCACGCGCGATCCGATCGTACCTCTCATGCTCAACGGCGGGCGTGTGACCGCAACATTTCGTGCAGCCTTGTTCGACGTCACTGCCCGCGAGGGAATTAGCGTCAACGAATTCTGCCTGCGTGCGGCAGCCGAAAAGCTGCGTGCGTCCGGTCAGCGGTTCTCTGGGGTCTTCAGTCCCGGCGACGTGAACGCGGCACGATAACGAGGGAAATGGTGATGGGACTTTTTGACGGCAAATTTGGTGGCTTCCTCCAAAACAATTCCGACACGTTGCTTCAGACCGGCATCGGACTTATCGGCGGGCGGAATGCCAGCGAACAGGCCGCCATGGGGTTGCAGGGGTTTGCCCAGGGTCGGAGCAAAAACAGGACCCTCAATTTCTTGAAACAAATGAACCCCGAGCTAGCGCAGGCCGTTGAGGCTGGCGCCTTGTCTCCACTTGAGGCCTACAAAACGCACTTGGAAGCACAGAAGCCAGCAAAGCCGAACCGATCTTTCCAGACCCTTCCTGACGGAACGTATGGTTTTGCTGACAACAACGCGGGCACGTTTAACCCTCTTGGCCAGGCGGCGAAACCTGCCGGCGCTGGTAACGATTCGGAATTTGGTCTCAATCCTCAATACGGCGTCGATGCACAGGGGAACCCGGTCATCTTGCAATTGAGCAAGGGGGGAACATCGAAGCAGACGCCACTTCCTGATGGTGTCACGCTTTCAAAGCAGCCGATCAAACTGGACGCAGGAACACATTTTGTTCTTCTCGATCCAATCACACGCCAGCCGATCGGGCAAATACCGAAAGACCTGGCAGGCGCGAAACGCGAAACCGAGTTGGGGCAGGCACAGGCTGATGCAGCAATAGCTCTTCCCGGCGCTCAGTCCACTGCAGGGATGGTATCCGATCAGGTCGAAAGCTTGCAGAACGACCCGTATCTGCCATCGATGCTTGGCCCGCTAGATTCACGGCTGCCGAACCTGGGATCGGATGCGGCACGTGTTCAAGGCAAGATGGACCAGCTCCAGGGCGGCGCATTCCTCCAGGCCCGTGAGCTTCTCAAAGGTGGGGGCGCTATCACTGACTACGAAGGTAAAAAGGCCGAAGCGGCATTCGTGAGGATGAACGCCGCGCAGAGCCAGGAGGATTACAATGCTGCCCTCAACGAGTTCAACGCTGCCGTGAAGCAAGGTGTAGCGAAGCTGCAGGCACAGGCAGGCGGCAACCGCGCAGCGCCGTCCGGGGCTGACCCGCTGGGAATTCGCCGATGACCTCTATCGCAGAAATCCGTCAGCAGTACCCGCAGTACCAAGACATGAGCGACGAGGCCCTTGCGAGCGCACTGCATGCCAAGTTCTATTCCGACATGCCGGAAGATGAGTTTCGCTCGAAAATCGGCATAGGGGCCGCCGGTCCCGAGCGTGAACGTAGCGACATGGAAAAGCTGATCGCAGGCGAAAAGGTCGGCCGTGGCGATGGTATCGCACTCAATACCACTGCTGGCTTAAACAGCGCGATCTACTCCACGTTGGGTGCGCCTGTCGATCTGGCACGCGGTGCGATCAACCTCGGCGCTCGCGGGATCAATGCTGTGGCTGGAACCGATATCGGGGCCATTCCTTCCGATAGCTTCGGCGGTTCTGAATCGATCTCCGGCATGTTCGGAGCCGTTGGCGTTCCCGAGCCAAAGGATATCCAGGCTGCGACGACTGGTGAACGCATCGCACGCGGCATGGGTGAAGGCGTTGGCTATGCCGTTGCTCCTGAAGCTGCCGTTGCGGGATTGGCCCGTGCCGGCGCAATGTCTCCCCGCCTTGCTGAGATGGGTGGTCGTCTGTTTGGAACAGGTGCAAGCGTTGGCGAAGTTGCGGGCAACGCAGTCGTTGGCGGCGCATCTGGTATCGGTGCATCCGCTGCGATGGAAGCCGCCCCGGAAGAATGGAAGCCAGTTGCCGGAATGGCAGGCGGCATGGGTGGCGGTTTCGCGGGCGCACTTGCTGCGACCACACCGCAGTTCGCCCGCGCTGCTGGACGAGCTGCAGGCGAGTTCGCCGCCCCGCTGACCAAGACCGGACGCGAAAGCCTAGCCGCCGCCCAAATCCGCGACAATGCGACTGATCCGCAAGCCGTGCGTATGGCCTTGGAAGACCTGCCCGCCGACCTCGTTAGCGGTTCGTCGCCAACCACGTTCCAGCTCACGGGCGATATGGGCTTGGGCGGCCTTGAAAGAGGAGCCCAGACACGCCGACCGGAAATCTTCAACCAGCGCCGCGCTGATCAGAACAACGCCCGTGTATCGGCTCTTGGTGGCGTCCAGGCCGAAGGCGCGCCGGAAAAGGTTGCGCATTCTGCCCGCGCCGTCATCCAGGCCGTCGAGCAACGCGCCGAACAGGCATTCGAGGCAGCCACTTCCAGAGCCCGCCAGAGCACAGAAACAATCGGCCGTGGCGCATCTCCTGAAGTGGTTGGCGATGACATGCGTACCAGCCTTGAGGAAGCCCGCAAGGCGGCAAAGGAAACTGAACGTCAGTTATGGAGCGCTGTTGATCCGGACGGCTCCCTTGCCCTGCCTGCAGCCAATGCACGCAAGCAGGTAGCCGATATCCTTGCCGACATGCCGAAGACGGCGAAACCGCCCGCTGGTGAGGAGGCCGCGATCTACCAGGTCTCCGGTCAGCTTGGCGATGTTGCGCCGTTCTCCGAAATCACCGCCCTTCAGAGCCGCGTCAAAACCGAGCTGCGGACAGAGCGTCTTGCCAATGGCGAGAGCGCCGCCTATCGTCGCCTTTCGCAACTGAACTCCGCCCTTCATGCTGACATTGAGGCCGCTGTTTCCGGCAAGATGCAGACTGAGGCTGACGCGGTTGCCAAGGGTGAGATGCAGGCTGAGGATACGCTTGCATTCCGGATGAAGAACGAAGTTGATGGCTGGCTCAACGCAAAACAGGTTAGAACAGGATCGACAGACGATGGTGCGAGAGGTTTCGCGCCTTCCGGAAGCCGATCGTCTTCCATTTCTGGCGAGACTGGAGCAGGACGCCAAGCGCGAGGGGGATTTGCGTCTCCTGCGGGCAATCAGGGACTATCGCCAACAACTCTTGAACCAAACTTCGACGCCGGAGCCGCCGAGCGCCTAAGTGCCGCGCAGCTTGCCACCCGTAGCCGTCTTGATGCATTCGACAACAAGACCCTCGCACCTATCCGCCGCCGCCCTTCCACTGTGTCACCCTATGACATGTCGTCGGCATCGGTTCCGCAGCGCATCTTTTCCTCACGCGCCGGCAGTGCCGAGGCTATCGGTAAATTCCGCGCTGCCGTTGGCGACCGCGACGCCATGCGCCAGATTGAAGACTATGCTGTTGATCGCCTCCGCAAAGCCGCGCTGCGGGATGATGGCACGCTTGACCCAGTAAAGCTTGAAAGCTGGCGTCGTGCCCATTCGGACGCACTTAAAGCCCTCCCCCAACTCGACCGACGTCTGGCCGACGCAACCACCGCCGGGCGCACCATGGCTGAAGTCGCGACCCAGCAGAAAGCCGTTGTTGATCAGGCTCGCCGTTCCCGCCTGGGGCAGATGATGAACCTGTCTGATCCCGGTGACGTGACACGGGCGGTCGGCAGCATCTTCCAGCTTCAGGACCGCAACAATCAGATGGGGCGGCTTGCCTCAGTCGTTGCCCGTGACCCGGAAGCCAAGCAGGGTCTGCGAAAGGCCGTGGTCGATCACGTCATGACGCGCTTCGTCGGCAACACGGAAGCCGCCACGACAGGACAGGCAACGATCAAGGCCGATCAGTTCCAGACCTTCATGAAGGAAAACAAGAACGCGCTTCGATTGGCTGGATTCTCGGAAGATGAGGTCAAGCTAATGTCGTCAATCGCCAGTGATATTCAGCGGGCAAACCGTTCCCTTACTGCGGTCAAACTGCCCGGCGGTTCGAACACAGCGCAGGATTGGCAGAAAGTCAGGGAGGGCGACGCTCCAACGACGATACTTGGCCGTATCCTCATGGCGACGGCAGCGACGGGCGGCTTTGCATCGGGTGGCATCGGTGGTGGGATTGTTGGCGTACTCGGAGCGAAGACAGCCGGCGCACTGCGTGAGTTCGGGATTGAAAGCGTCAACGACCTCGTTGCCGATGCGATGTTGAACCCTGGCCGCGCGCGACTGCTCTTGTCGAAGTACCAGCCGCGTACAGCAAAGTCAGTCGGGGACATGCTGGCGAAGGTCTATCGCCGCTCGATAGTCCCCTCGGCTGCCGTGAGCCAGGGTTCCAGCAATGGCGACACGAAACGGCCCCTTGAAATCACCATGCCGGTCCCGGCGAGATAAGGAGCGACCATGACCAAGGCTCTCACGCTAGTTGATGTTATCCTCGGAGAGGCCGCGTCCGGGTCTCCGACAAAGCGCTACGCCGACATGAAGGCCATTGCCTCGGTTATAGCCAACCGGGCACGGGCATTGGGCGTCACGCCGGAACAGGTTGTTTCGAATAGACGAGAGTTCAACGCCTACGGCAAAAGACTACCCTCGGGTGTCGGCGCATATCGCAGCATGGCGCAACGGGCTCTCGATGAAGTTGCGGCAAATGGCCCGATCCACAATGGCACCTTTTATGCCACCCCTTCCGCGTCTGGGAACCTGCCTAGAGGGTTGAAGCGGGAAACGGCGACCACAGGCCACATCTACTATTCCGACCCCCAAAATCGCGCAATCGGCACGTCTCTGGGTTATCGCCAGCCTCGGCAGGCTGAGACCGCTACGCAAGCCATCGCAGGTCTTCTTTCCCCAGGCGAACAGCCAGCTACGGTCAGCCAGCGTATGGGGTTATTGGACGCGTATTCCCCCGTTCAGGAAGAGCGGCCAGCGCCCCAATTCAGCGTTCCAACGCGGTCCGTCAAGACAACCTCCTACTATCGCCCCGAGCCGCAAGTCTCCCTCGACACCCTTCGTCAGCAAGAGCCCGCGCAACAGATGGGATTGCTTGGCAGCATGAACGCCATGCGCCCGACAAGTGCAGCGGCTTCAGGCGTTGCCAGCTTTGGACAGCCTGACGCGGCTGGCCTGCTTTCCCAAGATTTTGCCCATCAGCGCATGATTGACTCTCTCAATGCGCAGAAACAGCAAATGACGGGCGGTGGCCTGCTTCAGAAAATGGGCAGAGTTCCGCAGCAAGCCGACCCGTCCGCCCTGCTTTCCCAGGACGTGGCGCAACAGGGCCTTATCGATCGCCTGAATGCACAGAAGCAGCAGCTTGCGGCCGGGACAAACCCAATGGCCGGCGTCCCTGAATATCAGCAGCCAGCACAACAGCCCGTCCAGCAGGTACAGCCGCAACAGGTCGCGGCACAGCCAAGCTATGAGCAAACCGCTTCTGTCTCCGGCCCTGCTGGTGGTCTGCTCTCTGCTCAAGAGCAACTGGACGTGAACGCACAGCGCGCCTCCCTGTCTCAGCAGCCGTTCAACCGCAACCTTGGCTTTCGGGCGGGCAACTTCGCCAAGGGGGCGTTGGGCGGCGTGGGTGGCGGTCTTCTCGGCAGTCTCGTTGGCGGTCCTATCGGCGGGCTTCTCGGCGCTGCCCTCGGCAAATCTCTGATGAACGGCAAGCTGAATACTCAACTTACAGGCTTTCCGCAGGCCCCCAATTCCAAATCCCAGGGCGATGGCAAGGAGAACGACTATGGCCGGGCAATGCGCGAATCCTCTCGCCAATACGACAACGCCGTGAGAACCGGAAGCGTGGGCTTGTACTAAGTTAGATGCGCAAGTACCTGCCAATGCAGGGGAAAAGCAGGATATGACGATTGAAAAAGAAACGCCACGGAATACGCGCTTCAAGCCCGGACAATCCGGGAATCCCAACGGTCGAACGGCTGGCTCACGATCAAAGGTGCTTCTAGCTCTCGACGTTCTGGGCGAAGGGGAAGCGGAGGCGATTGTTCTGGCAATGGTTGAAAAGGCCAAGGAAGGCGACAGCACAGCAGCCAGGACAATCCTCGATAGAGTTTGGCCCATTCGAAAGGGCGCGCGCGTTCCGTTCGATCTTCCGACAGTTACGAGGGCCGATGATCTGCCCGGCGCCATCGCTGTCATCACCCGACAGGTGGCTGACGGGGAACTCTCTCCGGATGAAGGCGCGTCTGTGGTGACCCTACTTGAAGCACACCGCAAGGCTATCGAAACGAACGACCTAGCAGCCCGCATCGCCACCCTTGAAGAAAGGATGTCAACGAAATGAACAGCATCCTGGTGAGCCGCCTGACGCGACTCGAAAAACATACCCTCCTCGGCAACCCTTACGCCCATCTGTCAGACGAGGACTTGGAAGCGCGCCTAATGGCGGTCACAGACGACATTCAGCGTCGGGTCGGGATGACAGCTTCGGAATACGCTTCGGAACTGCAGGCATTGATAGATGCCGGTGAGGCTCCGCTCGAAGGCTCGACCAACCAGGACGTCCAAGGCTTCATTGCATCCCTACAAACCGTTGCCACGATGAGGAGCGCCTATGTCCAGTAATCTACTCACCCGCCTCGGCAAACTAGAGGCAACCGCTGGAGCGACGTCGAAAATCATTCCAAAAATCGTTCGCATCGTCGCAAACGAGGGTGAGGAAGAGGAGGTCTATCGTAAGGCTGCTGAGATGGGGTTGGATACCAGTCCTGACAGCAAGGACCTTCTCATCATTCGGTTGATCTGCCGTCCGGATGGAGCGAAGACGACGCCGAGGCGCGATCCGGAAATGGCTGCGATCGAGCATGAGCACGTCGCGGCGTTGCTGGCAGCGGTCGATGGAAAAACGCGAACAATCTAACCCAAGGCCTCCCGAGCACCAAGGCGCTCGAAAGTATGGTTCCCCCTTTTGTCAGAGCGCCAACGAAACCCCATACCCCAACGCACAGATCCAGACCAGGGTTATGCCGCCGCAACCGGCTAGAATCATCTTTGTTGCCATTTCTGTGTCTCCAAAATCGAGTGCTTCCGCGCCAGAAACGGTAGTCCTTCAATAAAGTTCAGCGAAAATTGTGCCACTGGACCTTTGGCCTAGTCCACGTAGTACCTAAGCCCCGCACCCCAGAATCTATGGGGGATAGCACCTTAATTTAACGAATGCTAAATTTGTACAGACTTCGATAAATCTTTTCACAAGGTCGTATCGTAGCCTTGGCTCAGTTCAAACCGAAGCCGAGGAAAGCGCATGCCAGTTGCAGTTCTTTCGTATCAATTTCGCCGCCTTGCCACTATTTCCGCTCTCGCATTAGCGTTTGCGGTCTCGGCTCCTCTGGTTTCATCCGCCACTGGCGACGCGGGTAGCGTCGCAATGGCGAAAGACAGCAAGAGCAAGTCGGAGGCGAAGTCGAAGACCGGCAAGAGCAAGTCCGAAAAGGGCAAGTCCAACGCTGACAAGGTGAAGGCGGAAAAGGAAAAGGCGAAGGCCGATCGGAAGGCCGAGAAGCTGAAGGAAGCCGCCGAGAAAAAGGCAGAGAAAGAAAAAGCGAGGGCTGAAAAAGCCAAGGCTGACAAGGCTGCCGAGCGCGCCAAGGAAAAGGCCGAGAAGGCTGCCGAGCGCGAGAAGGAGAAGGCTGAAAAAGCCAACGTTTCTTCGGACGACGACGATACGGATGATGACGGCGACAAGGTCGACGACTCCGCTGAAGATGGTCAGGACGATGACGATCAGAATGACGATTGATTTCGGTTAGACAGAGATTTTGAAATGGCTGGTTTTGCAACCGGCCCTTTTTGCAGCCGATCCCCGCCTCCGTACGCCAAATGTTCTACGTAAGTCCGCTGTAATGAGACCTGTGCGCGGCAGGTCCATTGGCTTGATTTTCCTTGAGCGATTCGGCTTCCGCGCACAGGTCACATTAGCCATGTCAGCCCCAATAATTTTAATGCTGGTTGTGGTGAGTATGCCACTGCCACGCCGAATGGATAATATCGTGTAAGCTATATCTGGGCTGCCACCCCAGAACGCTAAGCGCCTTGTCATTGTTTGAGACGAGAGATGGGGAATCGCCGTCGCGTCTTGCCGTGTACTCGATCGGGAAAGGCATGCCAGAAACCTCTTTAATCACGGACACTAGCTCATTGACTGTCGTTCCGGCACCGGTGCCAAGATTCAGTTTTACACTCTCTCCACCCCGGAGAAGATATTCCACGGCACGGACATGTGCATCCGCGAGGTCGAGAACGTGGATGTAATCTCTCACACAGGTACCGTCGCGTGTGTCGTAGTCACTTCCGAAAACCTTAAAGCCGTCACGCCGACCGAGCGCTGCATCTATTGCTAATGGGATCGCGTGGGTTTCAGGTACATGCCATTCGCCGATTCGGCGTTCAAAATCGGCGCCTGCAGCATTGAAATATCTTAGAATGACAGACCGCAACTTCTCGTACTCATTGTAATCCTGCAGAGCCTGCTCGACGATCCATTTGGTACGACCATAGGGATTTATTGGAAGCTGCTCGTGCGTTTCATCCATGGGCACCTTCTTTGGCAATCCGTAAGTCGCACAGGTTGATGAAAACACAAAGGAATCTATACCGGCCGACATGACAGCGGACAGTAGAGTCAGCGCGCCGATCACATTGTTATCGTAAAAGGCTACAGGTTCTTTAACCGACTGTCCCACTTCGATCATTGCAGCAAAATGCAAGACAGCTTCGGGCTTATGAGTTGCAATTACCTCATCCAAACGTCGTCGGTCCCGTATGTCGCCCTGCTCGAATGGTCCCCAACGGACAAACTCAACGTGCCCGTTTGACAGATTGTCAAATACAACTGGATTATATCCACGGGCAGCTAGCGTTAGACAGGTATGGGATCCGATATAGCCGGCACCACCGACAACAAGCACTGTTTTGGACAAAATAACTCATTCACTTATTGTTTAAAAACTATCACCTTGTGTTGAGTAGCAGAGCGATGTGAAGGTGTCACTTTATGATTTTCGACAACAAAGCTCTGCACAGCCCTGCGGACACGTCATCGATCGAGCTGCCGTATCCGATGACCCCAGGACGGCGCGCTGCGCTACGCATGGCTTCGCGCGCCGTCGGCCATGTCAGAGCAAGATTCCCGATGTGCTACCGTTGTCGCTGACGATCATTCTGGGCTTGCCACGCTTCTCGATGATCTGATCCGACTCACGGACAACCCGCAAACCGCCGATGCTCGTGAACAAGGGCGCCGCTAACGCGTAGCTTTCGCTACCTCAGGCGCAGGCGATCACGTTCGGACAAACCACAGCTGGAGCGGCTGCTTCCTACTCAATCGACACCTCAGGCACGTTGACCGTCGCGTTCACGGCCCAAATGGCCAATGTTGGCGACACAATTAAATTGGAGCGCTACGCCATCTTCGTGACCAACTGGCCTTAATGGAGGTTTTTGCCAGGCCTCAAGAAAGTATCGAGGAGCTTGGCGGCTCTCTCGCCGTAGGATACTGGATCAATCCCTGGGAGCAGGCGGGATTCGCCCTCCAATTCTTTCCGGGCGTTAGCTGTCAAGGGCTTCTCGACACCGCAGTAGGGCTCATAGTCGATAAGATCGGGGTCTTCGTGGTCGTCGTCCATGGCATCCTCAGTGGTAAAGTGCTGGGTTAATCGATTCACACGCTTCTATAAGCCTCGCTCACCTGTCGCGGCCGTGTCAAGCGGCGTCGCTTCGATCGACTGGCTGACTGGCTGACGGACGCCCTTGATTAGGAGATAGAAGTCTTTCAGGCCCACCGTGTTATAGACTTGTGGATCAAAAGGCGCTTCGTTTGTAACGCTGCCATCTCTAAAGGCCCTCAGTCCGTCGAGTATAGCGCTTTCTGACGTGCCTATGACGTATTGCCCATTCGGGAGCGATACGGAGTCAACTGAGTTGAATCGTGACATCACGATAGGCAATTTCATCATTCGGGCCTCAAGGGGAGAGATAGGGAGCCCCTCATAAATCGACGGCAGAATAAAGCAGTCGCACAACGAAGCGAGACCAAACGGGTTCTTTAGATTGCCGGGCAGCAGCACGCGCTTCTGAAGGTCTAGGCTGTCAATAAGCGCCTCATAAGTGCCTTTCAATGCACCGTCCCCGATAATATAAAGGCGGGATTTTGGCGTCTCCTGGCAGAACATTGCGAACGCCTGAATGAGTGCCAAATGGTTTTTCTCGCTGGAAAACCGGCCGATCGTCACGAAGTTGATTTCCTTGGTGGAAGGAAGCGGAATCCTTGTATTCGTTGCTTTCCTCCCTGACCTGTTTTCAGGGCTCGCATCCGCGAAGGTGTACGATGCCCCGCGGCGGCTTCCGTCAGCTTTATCTACTCGCAATGCCTTGCTGACAGATCGATCGTAGCGATCGCCCGCCGGCGGGGCGAAGCAATACCTGTTCACCATCCCCTTCTGCACGCGGGAGAAATCAACAACGTTTTGGACATGTGTGAATTTTGAATATGTGCTGGGCGACCCCATCGCCTCACGGTTCAGTTTCATCACGGACTCACCGCATGCGACGATATGATCGACGTACTCGTACATGCCCGCCATGGACGCGAGAGTTGGAAGCGTGCTCGTCTCATTGACTGCGCGTTTGTCGCTATTACCGAAATCTCGCTCCAATTCGTTGTGCTGCCAGATAAACGAAGTGGCGCCTTCCGCTTGCGCAAACAATGCTGGCCAGAACAGGCTGTAGCCGTTGTAATCGACGACGAAGTCAAACTTCGTGTCACCAAAGCATCTACGGAATTCACGTTTAAATATCGCCTGTATGTCGACGTCGTGGTAAGCGCCGCGCGGGAGATCCCCCGACAAGAACCGTTTCAATTTCGGGACTTCACCTAACGTGGACGCTGTATTGTCTACGCGGACCAAAACACGGACTTCTTCCGGTATCCAAGACAGGAGTTTCGATTGAATCTTGTCCGTGGGGGCCGCGCAATAAACGGTGACATCGTATTTGTCGTAGTCAAGCGCCTTTAACAACGCCAAGAGGGACGTAGTCACGCCGTTCATTTTCAGTGAACCACCGTAGAAGAGGATTTTCTTCCTTTTTTTCTTCGGGGTTACGGGGATCGCTTTAACGGCCACTCCGCCGAAAACAGCTTCAACGACCCGTTCAGAGGCCTTCCCATCGTCATGCGGCCCGGCCCATGAAGCCTTTTCACGGTAGCGCTTCCAAGTATCTTCATCGTACCCGAAGGTTTCACTGTTAAGCCAGTCCACTATGACGTTTGGGTCTCCGGTTGCTGGGCCGGGTAGGTCTTCGAAACTCAACACGACGCCGCGCTGCTTTTGGTAGGCGTCGATGTCGGGGACATAGAAGAGAACCGGCTTTCCGGTTGGCATGAAGTCATAAAAGATTGACGAATAGTCGGAGATGACTGCATCGACCACCGACAGCAATTCATTGGGGTCGATGTTTGGTGGCACAAACTGGCTAAGGTCGGCCTTTGCCTTTTGTAGCCCCTTGTACATGAGGTTGTGAGGCTTGATTAGGAGTTGATACTTCGTCATATCAAGGCGGGTGCGGATCGCCGCGATCAGTTCAAAGAAGCCAGGATAACCGGGTGTGGCGGTGCCAACAGACTCGCCTCGCCAAGTGGGCGCGAGCAGGATGATTTTCTTGCCCTCTTCGATTTCAACGCCTCTTTCGCGGAGGCGAGCGAGAAGGTCGCTCTTGTCGGAGAGTTGCAATAGATCGGCTCGCGGAAACCCTGTTTCAATAATCTTGCCCTCAAACACATTGTCCAGACGATAGGCCCGGATGTACGTCTCGGTCATGAAGGGGTTTGGGGAGATCAGATAGTCCGTTGCGAGGAATGCTCGGAGGACATTCCGCGACTCGACGCGCCCGTTGGCTTGGTCAAAGCCAAGCGTTTTCACTGTGACGCTGTGCCAAGTGTTGACGATAGTTTGACCGGAACGCTTCGAGAAAAACGTCGGGAGTGACACGTTGTTCACTACGTAGCCGGCTGTAGCCAGTGCATCAAAATACTCTGGGGCTGTGCCCATTATGAACTTAACGTTATCGTATTTTGACCACTCTTTGATGAGGTGAGCTCTTTCCACCGCATCGTTGACCACCCATACGTGAGAGAGGTGATGGTATTTCTCTTGCGTTATCATGTGGCGGAACATGGCGTAGGGGCTGCAAACCATACCCGCGCCATAATGGCTTTCCCACAGCACGAGGTTGTCCACTATGCGTCGCGTGCGATGGGCGGTAGCATATATACGACGGTTGGCCGTTGCGGCAGAATCTCTCGGAATTCCGAGTTGAATGTCGGGCGAGGTCTTTGCCAGTTCCGTCTGAATATCGCCGAACATTGAAAGCGACTGAGCGACGAACGAATTGTAGTGCACCTCGTCGAAAGCCACTGGCTGAGCCAAAACAGGCGAGGCATCTGCTGGCCGGTCCTCGAGAACCTTTAATCGTTTTTCAGCCGCCGCTAACTTTTTGGTGATCTTCGCCAGTTTTTTCTGCAGATCCAAATCTGGTGCCTTTTGGGGAAGGAAAGATCTGATTGTCTTCGCCAATTTGTTCACAATTCTTTTCACTCTTCTGGGGGGGGCACCACAATCTTGTTCGCACGCTTTGTTAACGCCGGGCTGCTCTGCGGTCAACCGTGGCGTGAGAATGCCACGTAGCGGAGGTTATGGTGTCCAGCGGTCTGACACGGCGCCGCCACCGGCATGGACGCTGTGTCAGACTGACTGCGATAGTGCCACTGATTGTCATTAATTCGTCGGTGGCTCTCTTATTTCCGATCGCGGGAAAACACGAAAAATTGGATACCCCCTGATGTCGATAACCGCCGAAGCCATAAGGGTACGATCCTGCTTGGCCAAAGCTAAGACGTGGTTGTGCAGCGGCGCCGGGTCGCCCCATGTGGCGTAGAACTTAAAATTCGTGTGGAAGATAGGCTTCAAGCCGTCATTCGCAACGGCTTCCCACATCGCGGCGGCAGTGCCCGGCGTGTGTTCAGTTCGGTAGTCATCAAAGACCTCTACCCCGTTTTGCCGAAGTAGGACGCGAGCAGCGAATATATCCTACCGAACGTGCTCATACATGTGCGAGGCATCGATGTGGTATTGCCAAGTTGTTTGTCTTTGGTTGCGAGGCGGCGAAGCGACCGTTTTTCAAGCCACCATTTCCTCAGTATAATCGGCCCACAGGCAGAAGGCATCTGCCCTTGCGTGGCGGTATGAGGGAGCTGACAGGTTGTACCGGCGAGGACGAAAGATCGTGTTGATTTGATCGTGGGCTGACAGGAAGCGTTGTGCTTGACGGGCTGATTTGAACCGCCCCATGATCTTCTCGCGCTTCCTGGTCTGGCGGTGTGGTGGAGAAATCTTCTACACGCTCAAGGAAGCGAAGATCATCATCGAGAGTTGGCGGCAGCACTACAATACCGTGCGTCCGCACTCGTCACTGAACTACAAACCACCGGCACCCGAAGCCACCGTGGGCCTCGCCAGAATGGCCCCGCTTCAACTCCAGCAGTGGCGCCCAGACCCAGCATGCACTAACATTAAACCCGGATCACCCTATGGGGGCAGGCCACCATAACCGGCTCAGTTCTGCGTGGAAACCAACAGGCAATGGCATTGAGTCATCGGGTCGCTCCGTAATTTTCGGATAAGAGACGTCACGTCTACCTGATGATTTCGACGCTCTTTTTGATATAGGGTAGCCCGCATATAGACAGATTGAGGAGCGCCTGCCAGATGTCCCGTGTCACGCTGGCAACATCTGGGTGGTTTTTTATCAGGACGTCGTTGCAGTTTACGAATCTGAAGGCCACACCCGAGGCTGAACACCGGACGATATCGTTGATGTAGGTGAACTGAGGGGATCGGCTGGAATAAACTAGGATCCTGTTGCGTTGGCTTTCGGCCGGCGCGCCCTCAAGCAAGGACCGAAACTTGTCCTGCTTGGTAAACGGGAACACGCCGACCGTGAAATGCGCGTCTCGATAAGTCTTGATATAGTGCTCGTCCGAGACGATCGGATCGACCGAAATAAAATGCGAATCGTGCTTCACGCCGTAGAAAAGCGCCGCGGTCGCACCCTTACTTGTCCCGAACATCACCACATCGCTGCTGGCGATGTGAAGCTCGTTAATGACCTTTTCCAGCAGTGCCGACAGCTGAATTTCGTTAGTCCGGAGAAAGTTAGTATCCATGTAAAAAGCGCCGCAAACGCCGCCGAGGTCTGCAATGCGCAAAATCGCTGTGTTAGGCGGGATGTGCTTCACGGCGCTGGCAAAGTTCTGCTCGAAATGCCGGGCCAACCCACTTTGATACATTTTACTGGAGATTGACGAAAAGATCACCAGTAGCTTCTTCGTAGTGCCCGAGCCCGGCGGCGTCACGCTATAGACTAGGCCGCTTTCCGTCTTGAACGTGCCGTCCTTTACCGATCCCCATACATCCTTTATCCGCTCATGGGCAACGAATGAGGATACGCCATCCTTAAGCCGATAGAGCGAGAAACCGCGATTGACCAACTCCACCAGCTTTGCCCGAGCCTCGGGCGCGGCCTTGCGTGATATCTGGATCAGATTATCCGTCATCGAGATCGCCGAGTGGTCGATATGAACAAACTGCTTGCCTGGAAGATTTGCAACCAGATCTTCAACAGTTATGCCGTTCAACACGGATAGGACATTGGCGTAACTGGTAGCCATGCAATCTTCTTTCGCAGTATCGGTCACTGTCTAGCCAAGGCACCGATAATCAATCTGCGAACCTGGCGCAATAGGTTGGATGTTGCCCAGGGTGTCAACCATCGCGCGGGTCGCGTCACGAATTGCCTGCTGGGCCGTGGTGACGTTGTAGAGATTGCACATATCGACGTCCTACCTATAGCGGTGTGTCTTTCCAAATCGGCCGCCGAATAATCTTGATTGCGACCAGCCTCCGACTTTCATCCCGGCTCGGTCTTGGGCCGATGGGTGATGAATGTCAGCTTTCAGATATTCTTTCTTCCCGCATTTTTGGCAGCGAAAACGAGCAAAGGAAGCTCGGTGCATCTGAGCAAGAAAACCTTCGCCCTGCCCGCGAATTGCGTAGGAGGGGCTCCCCCCATGCCCTCACATCATGTGGTTTGGTCTGCCACCAATCTGCATGTTGGAGCCCGGCGCAATAGAACCATTTTAACGCGTCCGTAATTCAGTAACGTTACAGTCGTTCGTTGGTGGAGGATGCGCCACTGGTTGAACTGATTTCAAGCCCGAACTCGATTTTTGCCAGGCGTAGCGCGACTTACTCGCAACCGTCCTTAGCAGTCGGCAAAAGTTCCTTTGTCGCAGAACAGGTTTCGATGAACGCCCGCATAACAAAGTACCGCTTCCTTCTGGTCGTCATACTGCTTGCCGCTCCCAGCATCGTGTTCGGCTGGCTCTTCGTCTCGCAGAGTCAGAAGGCGATCACATTCGCCAGCGACGAAAAGGCAGGTATCCAGTACCTGAGGGCAGTGATCCCGTTGTTTGCAGATCTCGATGGGCCGCGTGTGTCGAGCGAGCGCAAAAATCTGGCGACGTTCGACGCCATTCGCGCCGAAATGGACCCCCGATTTGGTTCCGCTCTGTTGTCCGAAGCCGTCATTACAGCGCTCAAGAGACCGAGCACTGATCCGGAAGCGGTTCGCTATGCGTTGCTGACGTTGATGGCCGCCGTCAGCGACAGCTCCCATCTCACCATAGATCCGGAAATCGACAGCTATTATCTGATCCAGACGATGGTCTTCCAGACCCCGCGGGTTATGTCGTCGATCGACGCTCTTTCGCAGACGATGGCGGTCAATCAAGCGGTTCCCGAAGAGCTGTCTCAGAACGCCACTTCGGTTTTCCTCGAAACGATGCGGTTGGAAGATGCACTTGCGGACATGAGGCAGACCTACAAGCGTGCGCTCGCTGCCAACCCGGACGGATCGCTTGAGCGGAAGCTTTCGACAAAGATGGAACTGGCTATGCGGTCGATCCACCTAATGTCGATCTCAGGACACCGCGTAAGGGCTAGCCTTCTCAACGGACACTCGCAAAACGGCGAGGTCTTCGTCGCCACCGACGGAAAGGCGGAGAAGGACCTGGCAATACAGGCGTGGAACTCTATGGGCGACAATCTGGAGCGCTTGATACAACAGCGGCTGGAAAGCCTCCGGAAAAACCGCAACCTCGCTCTCTGGCTATCGAGTATCGCCGCCGTGGTGGTCTTTTTCATTGGTCTAAGCGTATTCCGTTCGCATATCGTCGAACTGGATGAGAAAATTGTTTTCCTCGCCCATCACGACGCAATGACGCAGCTCAAGAACAGGGTCGCGTTTTCGGATGAAATGTCAGAGCTGGTAGAAAAAATTCAGGCCGACGGCGGAGGCTTTGCGATCCATGCCATTGATCTGGACGGCTTCAAGGCCGTCAACGACACTCTGGGTCATCAGGTCGGGGATCAGGTCCTTCAGGCTGTGGCCTCGCGTCTCCTGGCACTGGCTTCCAACGGAGATATAATCGGTCGGCGAGGCGGCGACGAGTTCGTCGTCCTTCAAAATGGATACACCGCGGGAAGCGTCAATGCATTCTCCCAGCGTATCTTGAAGGCGATGCGTGAACCGATCGTCATCGACGGCAAGCCCGTATCTCTGAGCGCGTCGGTTGGGACATCGATTTTCGGCCATCACGGAGAGAGCGAGACAAAACTCATCCAGGCCGCCGACATCGCTCTGTATGAGGCCAAGCGGTTGGGCAAAGACCAAGCCTGCCTTTTCAGTGCTACGATGGAGGTGGAGCAGCGTAGGAAAAGCGAATTGGAAGAGCGCGTCCGCGAAGCGGTGGACCTCCAGGAATACTCGCTCGCGTATCAGCCACAGTACAGCTCGGATGGATCCAGAATAACGGGGTTCGAAGCGTTGCTTCGGCTGAATGACAAGGACGGCCAGCCAATATCGCCCGTGGAATTCATTCCGGTTTTGGAAGCGCTGGGGCTGATAGGGGAGGTAGGAAGATGGGTGCTGCTGCAAGCCTGTAAGACGGCGACTGGATGGCTGCCAGATGTCACGATAGCAGTCAATGTATCGCCACTTCAGTTTGCCAAGACGCAGCTGGTTGCCGACGTATTGGCTGCGCTACTTGCTAGCGGTCTTTCCCCAGAGCGCCTTCAGGTGGAAATCACCGAAAGCGCAGTTCTCGATGATACAGATACGGTACTGGGGGAACTGAACGAACTAAAGGCTCTCGGGATTTCGGTCGCTATGGACGATTTCGGAACGGGATATTCCGGTCTGTCGTCTCTCTGGAAGTTTCCGTTCGACAAGATCAAAATTGACAAATCATTCTTGAGTGATCGGACGATCCGTGGCCGCGATGCCCTGGACATGGTGGGGTCAATCATCAATTTTGCGCATGCCCTGTCGATGTCGGTCACTGTCGAAGGTGTCGAAACTCAGGCACAAGCCAACAAGATGGCGGAGTTGCATTGCGACCAGCTTCAGGGGTTTTATTTCAGCAAGCCAATCCCCGAAGCGGACCTGCCTGCATTTATCCTGCAATCGTTCGCGGCGGAAATCTCCAAGGCTGGTACTTCAGGAAATGTCACAGAGGGGGTGCTGCGGGTTTTGTAGATCCCCGACCCCGTTCCCCCCAACATGTCAACGGAGAGTTGCGCGAACAGAAACAGCGGTGCATTCCGCCGCTGCTAAAAAGCGTCAGGATGGATGCCTCGACGTCTATGCCTTGCGGGTCGATGCGGCGCTTGGCCAGTTCGGCAGTCAGATGATAGATGAATTGCTGATCACTCGCTTCTAGGAAAGTCCTGCAAAGCGCTGCCTTACTGACGCCTTCAGGGTTCTTGTGAAATTGAGCTTGTGTGGTCGAACAGCCAGACAAAATAGAGGATATGCCGAGCGCAAGCGCAAGCACCAAAACCTGATTTTTCATTTTCGCCCCCGTGGTGCGTCCCCACGACCATAAGGCGCAACGTGACATTATGCACGCATGAGTCAAGCTGAGAGCGGGTAGCGACAAACACCTGAGCGCTGGTCGTCTTGCCTTTGGCGAGCGCCTGGGCGAACTTCTCGTGCCGGGCGTTTTTCAGGACTGGCATGGCGACCGTAGGAGAGTGAATGAGCGAAGACGACGACCTAAACGTTATGATTGGGAAAGAAGCAGACAGCGCAGACGAAGCCCGTCATCGCCTTATAGACTTCGACATCACGGCGGCCGCGCTACACTCCCATTTCCCTCATAGGACTGAAGCAGAGATCAAATCCCGGCTGATTGACGAATTCCGGTCCCGCGGGTTATTCTGGCTCAACATGTGAGAAACCGGGCGGCTAAGCCCGGCTCTCGATTTCAGGACTGCGGGGTTAGGCTCTCCCTGCGACTGTGCATAACCCAGCTAGTATCCTGTGGATAAATTGTCGGAATGGCGGCCGCATCGCTGTGTGCGTTCCTATTATGTTCCCAACCGATGGGGGCTCAAGGCCTGAGGTTGCGCGCTCGCACTGTTGCCTTGTCCCGAGCCATCTTGCCCCGCAATTTCACGAGGTGTTGATAGTCTTGCTGAGGAGATGTCATTTGCCGCTGGGCAGGCTGCGGGCGGCTTGCCTCCAAGATGGCATCAATGTCATCTTGGATGAGCAGCATGCGATTTCCGATAATCCGGCATGCTCCCAGCTGGCGCGCAAACTCTCTCACTTTGCGCGCTGACCAGCCAAAGTGCTTGGCGAATTGTTCCGGTGTCAGATAGTCTGGCGGTTCCGTCATGGGTGTCCCTGCTAGATTGGTAAATCAGCGCTTGTAGCCATGCAGGAGTTCATGCACGGTCAAGCCAGAGTGCATAGATATCCGAGCCACCATGAACAGCGTTGGGTTCGCCTTTCCATCCAAGATCGAAAGGTACGAAGGAGCGGTAATGCCGCAAAGCTTGGCAAACTCGACCTTTCCAAGGCTCCGGCGCTCCTGCTCCCTCTGCATGACCGAAGCCATGTTGTTTACCATGAGAAGTGCAAGTTCGGTCTCTTGTCGTCTTTTCTGAATCATAGGTCAGAGATAGCGAACGCTGTGCGGACTAGTCAAATTTCTTCTTGTTGGCAGCGCCTCGCCGTTCTTTTTCCAGCTTGATTTTCAACCGGGCCTCCTCCATCGCCGCGCCCGGTTGGCGAATTTTCGTCTTACTCGTGAAAGACTGATTTTGATGCGTGCGGGGCTTGGGTTTCGCGGCCTCAAGAAGTGTATCGATGTCAGATGGAAGAAAGAACATCGCCTTCCCAATTACTCTGCAGGCTCCGATCGAACGGGCAAACTCGCGGAGTGTCCGTTCCGAAAGAGCGATACCGCCTGCTTTCAGTTTTGCCACCACGTCAGCCGGCGAAAGCGCGTCCGCTAGATGAGAATCCAATGAGCGCGTGGGGGCGGACTTGGGGGACCGTGTCTTCGGTCACTGCGAGGCCTTCGGCTTAGCTAGACGCACGCCAGCACCGCCCCCGTTCTCCGGAATGAAATGCACGCCAGCCTCAACAAGGGCGGCCTCAATGGCCCTGATTGTGTTTGAATGGCCGGACAGTTCCCCTTCCATTGCCTCAAGTCTTTTTATCGTCGGGACTGACACGCTGCATTGAGCGGACAATTCTTGTTGAGACCATCGTAGCAGGGCCCTGGCAGCGCGCAGTTGTTCGGCGTCCACGTAATTTGATCCTTTTTAGAAAGAAAATGATACCAAAGGGATTGTATTATGATCCCTATAGGTTTAAATAATCCCTAACGCATCAAAAAGCAACGGGATTGCAGCAAATGTTCAGCCGCTCGGAAATCATGAAAGCCGCATGGATGCACTTCCGCAACGCTCAGGCTTATGTCGCCAGCAACCCCTTTCTCGCTGGCACCGTCGTCCGGTTCGGCGACTGCCTGAAGGTTGAATGGCGTCGCGCGAAGGAAGCGGCTGCCAAAGCTCGTTTGCCTGCAGCCATAGCGGCCCGCGTGGCTGACCTTCAGAGCAGCATCCAGAACCTCGACTGCAAATCCTTTCGCTACAGCATCGCTATCGAGCGCAGCACCCTGTCTGCAGAACTTCAAACCATCGAACGGGAGCACGCATAATGGAAGCCCTCAAGCTCGCCACTCTCGCTCCATCGCTTACCGAACTTGGCATGGAGTTTGACGTCCTGTTGCAGGCATACCGTCATATCTCCGCGCAGTGTGACGCGGTGATTGCTGAAAGCGAAAAGACCCTTGCACTGGCTGGCGTCAACTACGGTTCGCATGATTGGTCCAATCGGCGCTTCGCCGAATGCGGGGCTGATATCCGGAAGGCCAACGCCGCGCGCGCCGAGCTGGAAGACCTCACGCATGAAATTGCGAACCGTCCGCCCTCGTCGCTTGCTGACCTTCTCGTCAAGGTCAAGGCGCGGCTGTTCGATGCGACGCCCGATGAAATCCTGATCGACATTCTGCACCTCATGACGGTCACGGCGACTCGCACCTAACCAACATTCATAACCTGGGAGATAATCCAATGCTGAACACCATCGTTCCGGCCGCTGGCGAAGCCATGCCTAGAATAAATCGCAGAAGTCTTTTGTTGGGCCTCGCCGCCGCGTCAACCATGGCGGCATCCGCTACCGACTCTCCAGCCGCAATCAGTGAATCGGAAAACCCTGAACTGATCCGTCTTGCCGGCGAACTTCCTGAAGTCGCAGCTCGATATGTCGAAGCGCAGAAGCATCAGGTTGGTGTCGAGGTAACATACAGCTCTGTATGGCCCGTGGCTCCCGACGAGATAACCAAACCCGGATACGAGGGGGCTTGGGGGGGATTTGAAAAAACCTTCAAAGGTGGAGGCATGTTTCGGAAGGGAGAAGTGCGGCCGCGTCAACTGATTTCGGCCTCAAGCTTCAGATATGATACCAAGTACGCCAAACGCGTCCTCAACGGGAATAAGCTTGAAAAAAGCAAGATTGACGGCTTGAACCGGCAGGAATGGGAAGTGCGCCTTGTCCAGCTTGAGAAGGCTCAGGCCCTTGCCGCTCGCTACGAAGCCGAGATTAAGCGGATTAAGAGTTCCGTGGACTATGAAGCGGTATGGCGCGCAACTCACGCGGCGCGGGACGCACTTGAAGACCACATCGCTGCGATAATGAACGAACCCGAACAGACAATGACCGGGCTTATAATCAAGGCGCAAGCTTTAGAAGCATGGGGGCAGGTCAAGGGTTACAAAATCCCGTTCCGTCACGGAGAAGCGTGGCCAGAGCAGATTGCTGCCTCGATATTACGCATGGCGAGATCCGGGAGGGGCTAAAATGCCCTTTCACACCAGCGCCATTGGATCTCTGCCGCTCATCTCGGTCATGGGCGGCATGGAATTGATCTTGAACTCGACGACGAGCGCGAACAGGATGAGGGAGACTATGATTTCTCTGGCTTGATCGCAGGCGGCCAAGGTCTTTAGATGGATCAATTCACAGCTTTGCTCCTGCATTCGCCTTTGATATCTTGATCAAGCAGGCTCTGAGACGGTCAGGGCTTGCATTGTTTCAACATCGCGCCATTTTCTTCAATCTGGAGTTAGGCATGAACCGCAAGCTGATCATCGTTCTGAGTGCGCTCGTGGTTTCCGTGGCAACGTTAACTGGCTGCGTCTACGATGACGGGTACAGATACTATGACGTCGCCCCGGCGACTGCTTATCGAGATCAGGTCGGTTTAGAGCGCCGCGATTATTACGTTGCACCGAGGGCCAGGTACCATCGGAAGGCGCCACAGCACGTCTTTTATCTGGCGAGGGACCACAGAAGCCCAAGATGCTTTGGGACAAACTGCTACGTCGGCACAACCTATCGAGAAGACCCGTATTATCGTCTTTCCGAGTAAGGGCCCAGGGGATATCTTCGGTGCCGAAAACTGGCCGGATTTCGATTGGAATCGTGGTCGGCTTCAAATCGTAATGGTGGCCGGTCTTTGATCGGATTGGCGGCCGGCTTCAGGTCGGAATCCGCAGCTGGATCTTTTTGCACCTCACACTCGTTTAGACGATAGGTTATCAATCATAGCAGCCGATTCGGTGCAGATGACTGAACTTGCCAAAATCGTCACCAGAACTTTGAACCTGTTTCGCCAGCAGGCAGTTGCGCAGGTCGGTGCACTCTGTTTCCGGCTGGACGGTGACGGTATGCCGTTGGTGCTGCTCATCACCAGCCGTGACACAAAGCGATGGGTTATTCCCAAGGGGAATGTCGAGCCGGGAGAGAAGGCTAACCGGGCTGCAGAACGGGAGGCGTTCGAAGAGGCTGGCATCAAAGGGAGGGCCGAGAGGAAGCCGGTCGGTTCGTTTACCTACCGAAAGGACGAAAAAGGCATCTGCCGCGTCGAAGTCTACGCCCTGTCAGTCAAAGCCGTCGTCAAGAAATTCCCAGAATCAGGAGAGCGCGAATCTGTTTGGCTATCCTGCGATGAAGCTGCTTTACGGGTTGCCGAGCCGAATTTGAAGAATGTCATCCGGATGTTCGGGATGGGCTACCAAAAAGCGCTCTACGATCGGAAATAACGTCGATCTCTCAAAGCCCACTCCACCGGGTCCGGGAAGCCTGAATGTTCGGCGCCGGCGTTGCAAAGTGCATCAACGTTCGCAAGTGTATGCGAGTGAACAAAGACTAAAGTGGGGAAACTAATGGGGAAGCCATTAGGCCTGCGCTGGAATCCAAAATGATTTCAACACCTTGTCGAAAGATGGTGGCGGAGAAGATGGGATTCGAACCCACGATACCCTTCCGGGTATACTCCCTTAGCAGGGGAGCGCCTTCGACCACTCGGCCACCTCTCCGTTAGCGCCTGACTAAGGTCCAATAACCTCCATTGCAAGGCTTTTTTGGGCGGGCGCTGAAAAAAGCCGGGTTTTGCACGGTGTGCCTGCGTCAACAGCGTAGCGCCGCGGTCTTGGCGCAGCCAGACGGGCGCTTTGGTGCATCGGAGAATCAGCGGGGTGGGACTGCCGGGCCTTGAAGGCCCGGCAGGGTTGGCGTCCGATCAGCTCTTTTTCGCCAGGCGGTCGATGGCGTTCAGTGTCGAGGCGCCGAAATCGCCGTCGAGCGGGCCGCTGTAGAGACCGCGATCCTTGAGCAGTGTCTGCAGTTCCTTGCGGAATTCCGGGGTAAAGTTGTTCGGGGACGACTTCATTTCCTCGAATTTTGCCGGATCGCCGCCCTCGACGCTGGCCGCTGCCCAGCGGGCCGCCTCGCGTGCATCCGATTTCGTGCCGAGGCCATAATCGTAGAGGCGGCTGAGATTGCCCATGGCATAGGCGCTGCCGGAATTGGCGGCCATTTCATACCAGGCGCGCGCCTGCGCGTAGTCCTGGGGCACGCCGTTGCCGACATCGTAGAACCAGCCGAGAAGCGCCATGGAATAGGAATCGCCGACATTGGCGGCCTTCTCGTACCACTTCTTCGCCTCGAGATAATCCTGCGCCGTACCCAGACCGTTCTGATAAGCCCAGCCGAGCGAGGACATGGCATTGGCATCGCCGGCTTCCGCCGCCTTCTGGTACCAGGACAGCGACAGGAACAGGTCTTTCGGCAGGCCAAGCCCCTCGCGATAGAACCAGCCGAGCGTCGCCATGGCATTGGCATAACCCTGGTTTGCCGACATCTGGTACCAGCGGACGGATTCGTTGTAGTCCTGCGGAATGCCGCCATAGCCTTCGCGATAGAGCCAGCCGAGCGAGGCCTGGGCATAGGAATTGCCGGCATTGGCGGCCTGCAGGAACATCTGCCGGCCCTTCTCGACATCCAGCGCGCCATCGGTGCCATAGATCGAGAACCAGGCGAGATTGGTCAGCGCATACATGTTGCCGCCATCAGCAGCCTTCTGGTAGTTCTGGCGCGCTTCCGGATAGTTGCGCCCCGCATCCTGGGCCCGGCCGAGCATGTTGACCAGCATCATGTCATCCGGGTTTTCGTTGACCGCCTGGGCGCAGGCCGTCAGCGCCCGGTTGGAATCGAGCTTCAGGAAATTGACGCCGAGGAAGCCCGGCATCGACTGCGGTTCGCCGGCCAGCAGATAACAATCGCGCGAGGCCTGCGTATCCTTGCCTGTTTCCGAGATGTTGAGCCCGCGCTGCGGTGCAAGTGCTGCAATCTGGGTCTCGGCCTCGGCCTTGTGCTTGCTGTCCGGGTAACGATCGAGGAAGCGGGTCAGCGCCGCGGCATCGGTCGACTGTTTCAGCGCATCCCAGGCGATTTCGTCCGGCGCGACATTGGTGTTCTCCGCAGCCTCGGTCAGCAGCTTCAGCTTCTTTTCGGCCAGCATCTTGTAGACCGGATCCTTGCCATGCTTGGCGAGGAAGACGTCGATCAGGTCCTTGTCGGCGAGGTCGCGGATGTTCTGCCAGTCGGCGGCGGCCTCGGACTGGCCGTTCGGGGAAACCTCCTGCGTGCTCTCGCCTGTTGTCGTGACGTTGATGTTGACTTCCTTGATATTCAGGAAGATCTGGGCGCCGCCAAGAGATCCGTAGACGAACGGCTCCTGGCCGCGATTGGTCTCGTTGACGACCTCGTCGCGCACCTTGCCAAGGGCGATTCGGACATCGACGCCCGGCTCTGTCAGGTATTTCGAAAGCGCGGTGGCAAACGGGCTGTTCTTGCCCTCGCCATCCAGCGCGACCGTGCCAGCCTTGGAGGCGAAAGCCACCAGCAGATCCGCCGATTCCGGCTCGACGCGGGCAAGGCCGCGGGTGACCGCGCGCGTCGAAATCGACCGTGTCATCGACTGTTCGAACGGATTGTTGCGGCAGGCATCGAGAATGACGAGCTTGAGCTTCGTCGCGCCTTCGAGCGAGCGCTGGATGCGGTCGAGCGGAATGGCCTCGTCCTCGACGTCCTTGTCGGTCTTCAGGTTGACATCGACCGGAAGCAGGTAGTTCTGGCCGTTCATTTCCATGCCGTGGCCGGAATAATAGACGATCGCGACATCGGCGCCCGTGGCGCTGTCCTCGAAATCGCGCAGAGACCGTACCATCGTGGCACGGTCGACGTCGTGTATCGCGATGACGGAATCAAAACCCGCCTGCTCGAACGATGCCTTCATCAGATCGACGTCATTGGCGGGATTGTTGAGCTGCGAGGTCGCCTGATAGGCGGAATTGCCGATCAAGAGCGCAACGCGCTTTCCAGCCTCGGCATGGCCCGCCTGAACGCAGGCCATCGAAACAACGAACAGAAACAACGGCAGCCACCGCCGTGAACGACCATTTATCATGTTTCTCCCTCCGCAATCCGGACCGATCACCCGCACATTTTGTGACAAGGCGCAGTCAGGACATGTTTTCTGAACGTCTGGAGGCGCGGCAAAGCTGAACAGGCGCACCCCAGCGCTCTTGGTCTGGAACTATTACGTATGGTTCCAACGCTTTCAATGTCCGCCTTTCGTGTTTTTTTATCAAGCGCCCGCGTGAGACCTGCGTAAAAAATGATGACACAAGGCCAGTGCAAGGCTCGCAGGGCATTTCTTCTTGACGCTGCGTCAAAAGCAAGCAGACATTGGTGCTGCCCGCTCATACCCTGGCGGGCAAAGCAGCGTTTAAGAGCCATCCCTTTCCGGAGCCGTCCCATGTCAATGCTGATGCACGTTGCTGATGCAAAGCCTGGTCAACTGACCACCACCCACAAGCACTATTACATCGAACGCCCCTGCCGTATCCTCATCATCGGCCAGCACCTGAAGGCGAAGACCAAATATAATTGCCTGCTGCGCCATATTTCCGTGGGCGGGGCGATGCTGGATTTCAATCCGGTGATCGAACTGCCGAAGAATTTCTTCCTTGAGGTCGTCGGCTTCCCGGAGGAGACAGGGTGCACGCAGGTCCACCGCCGGGCAACGGAGCTCGGCGTGCGCTTCAACGTCCCGCTGACGCCGGAATTCGTCAGGCGGCTGATCCGGCAGGCCTTCTCAAGCGCGGCACTTTGATAGCAAAGCCGGTCCAGGCTCTTTTTTCGCACGCGGTTCAATCCAGGCCTCCCGGCGGTTCGTAACAGGACAAACAGGGAGCGACGGATGAAGACCTTTTTGATCGCCTATGCCGGGACGTTTACGTCTCTACTTGTCGCAGACGCCATCTGGCTGGGGGTTGTCGCCAAGACCTTCTACCGGGAGCAACTCGGCGACATGATGCTGCCCTCGCCCAACCTGGCGATCGCCGCGCTGTTCTATGTGTTCTTTGCCGGCGCCGTCGTGCTTCTGGCAGTGCTGCCGGGCCTCAAATCCGGGTCACTGACCATTGCACTCGTCTATGGCGCGGTCCTCGGTCTTGCCGCCTACGGCACCTACGACATCACCAATCTGGCAACGCTAAAGGGCTGGCCGCTGACGATGAGCCTCGTCGACATGACCTGGGGCACCTTCGTCACGGCATTTTCGGCAAGCTGCGGTTTTCTCGTCGCCAGAGGCCTTGCCAGCGCCGCATCCTGAGTGCCAGCGCCTGCCAAGGGCCTCAAAATGGCAAAACCTAAAAGTCTAGTGAATGCTTTCAAAGGATTGCAAGGTTCCTGCGCAAACATGCGAGGAAGACGGAACCCAGGTTGGAGGATGACCTGTACCGTCCCGGAGGAGACCGCGGTGGGGAGCCAAGGTCACCGGCGGAGAACAGATAGCCACTGAAGGGTCTACCATGTCGCAGTCGATTTTATCCGTCGTCAAATCCGAAATGTACACGCGCCGCTATGAGCACTTCAATATCGGGCAGGTGGGCACGTTGATGGCCGTGCGGCCGGCACTCGGAGGCATCACCACGCGCACCTGCAAGATGATCGACATTTCACTCGGCGGTGCCACCTTCTCGGTCAACACCACGATCGGCCTGCCACAGCATTATTATCTCAACATCATCGGCACCAACAAGCGCATCGGCTGCGCCGAGATCTACCGCAAGGACAACCGGATCGGCGTTCACTTCATCAAGCCGATCAACGAGGAATTCCTGCACGAAATCGTGCGCTACGAATTCTTCACCGGACAGACGCCGAAAAAGCATTGAAGCCTGACGGGGCGGAAACGGAACAAACGTTTCCCTGCCGCGCAGACTTGGCGAATGGATTTGTTTTCATTCCGATCAAACGACGCTAGATTGACTGCTGTTTCCCTCCGGTTCAGGTTCAGCACACTGCAATGTCGGCATTTTCCCGCTTCACGCCCCTCGTCAACGCCCTCCCCTCAACCATCCCCTTTGTCGGCCCCGAAGCCATCGAGCGCCAGCGCGGCCGTACGATCGCAGCGCGGATCGGTGCCAATGAGAGCGGCTTCGGCCCCGCGCCGTCTGTACTTGAAGCCATTGCAAAGGCTGCGGGCGAGACTTGGAAATACAACGATCCGGAAAATCACGACCTGAAGCAGGCGCTTGCGACGCATCTTGGCGTGTCCCCCGCCAATATCGCCGTCGGCGAAGGCATAGACGGGTTGCTCGGCCAGATCGTGCGCCTCGTCATCGAACCGGGAATGCCGGTGGTGACATCGCTTGGCGGTTATCCGACGTTCAATTTCCATGTCGTGGGTCACGGCGGACGGCTGGTCACGGTTCCCTATGCCGGCGACAGGGAAGATCTCGACGGATTGCTCGACGCGGTGCGCCGCGAGGATGCGCCACTGGTCTATTTCGCCAATCCGGACAATCCGATGGGAAGCTGGTGGGATGCCGGGCGCGTGATCGATTTTGCCCGGGCGCTGCCGCCGACGACGATGCTCATTCTCGACGAGGCCTATTGCGAGACCGGCCCGGCAGATGCCCTGCCCTCGATCGCATCGCTGATCGACATGCCGAATGTCGTGCGGACCCGCACCTTCTCCAAGGCTTACGGGCTGGCCGGCGCGCGCGTTGGCTATGTCGTGGGAACGCCGGGAACCGTGCAGGCTTTCGACAAGATCCGCAATCATTTCGGGATGAACAGGATCGGCACGGCCGCCGCGCTCGCGGCATTGGCCGATCAGGATTATCTGAGATACGTTCTCACCGGGATTTCCGCCAGCCGCGAGCGGATTTCGGTCATTGCCCGCAGTGCAGGTCTTCTCCCCCTTCCATCCGCCACGAATTTCGTGGCGATCAACTGTGGTCGGGATGCTGCATTCTCAAGAGCGATCGTCGATCGCCTCATTGACGCGCACGGGATTTTCATCCGCATGCCGGGTGTTGCCCCGCTCAACCGTTGCATCCGGATCAGCACCGGCCCGGAGGCGGACATGCTGCTTTTGGAGGAAGCCTTGCCGCAGGTGGTTGCGGCATTGGGGTAGCTAGTAGGCAGTAGGCAGTAGGCAGTAGGCAGTAGGCAGTAGGCAGTAGGCAGTAGGAAAAGCATCCCATTCCTATTGGCTATTGGCTAATTCCTATTGGCTCACTCAGTGCATCGTCATCCATTCGCGGGCGGCGCGGAGCGCTGCGGCGAGTTCCGTTTTGCTCATGCTGGTGGCGAGATCGGCGCGCAGGGCGGCGGCCCGGTCAGAGCCCTTGATGGCGGCGATGTTGAGCCATTTATGGGCTGCGATGAGATCGACGTCACAACCACGTCCGGTTGCATACATCAAACCCATTTCACAAAAGACGTCTGCGCGATTTTCGCCACCCATCGTGGCATCCGAAGCGTTCTGAATGTCAAAGCGTGCCATTGTCCGTGTCCCTGTTTTGCCTGGTTGATCTGCTTGCAGTCCCTGTTTTTGCTTGCCTTTTTTGAGGCGCCTTGGGGACCGACCGTCTTCTGCGGCTTTCGGTCCCCCAAGGGGTTCGGCGGGTGTTTTTCCCTGCTCGTCTTATGGATTTGAGTATGCACCGGGGGTTTCAATACACGCTTAAAACGCATGCTTAATTTGAAACGAACAAAGTTCAAATGATTGGTAAACTTGGGTTTTTGTTAAACATCACAGCGCTTGGAAATGCTGGCTTTTGCTTCAATCTTTACGAAAAATTCAACTGCCGATTTCAACCAATCGCTAACCACGAAAAACGGTCGGCCTTTTTAGAGCGGAGAAAATGCCGGGTTCAGCAGACCCTGCAACCCATGGATTTCTGGAGAAATCAGCATTCCGGCATATTTACCTTTACGTCCGCGTAAGTTATTTTCCTGTCCATCGGGTGGTGAGGAGACTGCCCGCCATCATCTTGCGCATCTCTGAATGCGAACCCCTGGAGGAGGACATATGATCCGGACACTGATTCTGACCGCTGCCATCGCCCTTGCATCGGCAAGTGCCAGCCTGGCAGCCGAACCCATCGTCGGCAACTGGAAGACCGCAAGCGGCGAGACCGCGGCGATTACCCAATGCGGCGGCGGCTATTGCATCGTGCTGAAGACCGGAAAACATGCCGGCCGCAAGATCGGCTCGATGAACGGCGGCGGCAACGACTATAGCGGCGAGATCACCGATCCGGCCAATGACAAGACCTATAGCGGCTCTGCTTCGATCAGCGGCAGTTCGCTGAAGATGCGGGGCTGCGTGCTCAAGGTGCTGTGCAAATCCCAGACCTGGTCGCGCCTGTAAAAGAAAAGCCGCATCGACCCGGTGAAATCCGGGTCGATGCCCGCCTCACGGGCCGTGCCTTGCGCACATGCCCGGCCGAAAAGGCTCGGTGCCCATCTCGGGCCCTCACTCACCCCGACAACGTCGAACAATTCCCGCGAGCCCATCCGTCGCCTCCCGCGACGATAATCGCCGTTGTTTTCCCAACCGCCGCACAGGGGCGCATCGTCTGAGAAAGATGAACGGGAGATGAACCGCGGTCTCAGCAACAGTTCAGTTTGCCTATGACAAAACGGCATCATCGAATTGAACCCCGACACCGACGGACAGAACCATGGATATTCTCGCACGCCGCCTCACCATTATCAGCCTCCTGATGGTTGTCTTTGCAATGCTTTTGGCAGCCGCCGTCAGCGCCGATACGCAGCGGCGCCACCGTGACAACTTCGCAGGCTCGATGGCCGACTGCACCGCCCATACGGCGCAGTTCTGCCAGGCCCGGCTCTAACGCTACACGGAAGAGAACGATGTTTGCCACCCTGATCCGCTCCGCCACCGTCTCTCTGCGCATCATGGCAATTACCGCCATCCTGATGTCGCCGGTAGCAGCCCTTGCCTACAGCAAGGCTTCGGATCTGGGCATCAGCAAGCAGGGGGCCGGCCTCGTTCTTTTCGTGACGCTCCAGCGCCAGTCGATGATCTGACGTCATCCTTGAGAAAATACATGTTGCGGCCATGTCCCGCTTGCGTTTCTATCGCCGGGCGAAGGAACGCGGATGACAGGCACGACCATACTGACCTATATCGCCGCCGCCGCCTTCGAGATCGGCGGCTGCTTTGCCTTCTGGGCCTGGCTCAAGCTGGATAAATCGATCCTGTGGCTTCTGCCCGGCATGACCTGCCTCGCCCTTTTTGCCTGGCTCCTGACACTGGTCGACACGGCCGCAGCCGGCCGTGCCTATGCCGCCTATGGCGGTGTCTATATCGCCGCTTCGCTGGTATGGCTCTGGCTGGTGGAGGGTGTGCGTCCCGACGGCTGGGACATGACCGGCGTCGCCCTTGCGCTGGCCGGAAGTGCCGTCATCCTCGCCGGACCCCGCTGACCACCTACCGCTTGTCCGCATTTGCGGTGGACGATCAAAGGCGCACGATCTTGTCGTTTGCTTGTCAATAACAGCATCCTATAATACCGCATGAGCAAACGAATCTCCTCCCTCTCCGCCCTTTCCATCACCACCCCGGAAGCCTACGAGCCCCAGTCCTTCGACGACGCGGTCAAGGCCGTGGACGCGCTGGCCGCGCTCTACGAGCGCAACACGACCTTCCTGGTGGATGCCTTTGTAGAGCTTGGCAGGACAGGCATGCCGACGTCGCGATACCGCGCCTGCTATCCGCAGGTCAGCATCGAGACCAGCAGCTACGGCCATATCGATTCGCGCCTGTCCTACGGTTATGTCAGCGCACCGGGCGTCTACACGACGACGATTACCCGACCAAAACTCTTCCGGCATTACCTGAAGGAACAGCTCGGCCATCTTATCCGCAATCATGGCGTGGCGGTGACCGTCTCGGAATCATCGACGCCGATCCCGCTGCATTTCGCCTTTGGCGAAGGTGCCTATGTCGAGGCATCGCTTGCCGAAAACATCGACGTGCCGCTGCGCGACCTGTTCGACACGCCTGACCTGACGACGACGGACGACGAGATCGCCAATGGCGCCTACGAACCGGGGCCGGGCGAACCCTCGCCGCTCGCGCCGTTCACCGCCCAGCGGATCGACTATTCGCTCGCGCGGCTCAGCCATTACACGGCAACGAGCGCCACGCATTTCCAGAACTTCGTGCTGTTTACGAACTACCAGTTCTACATCGACGAATTCTGCACCTGGGCGCGAGAGCAGATGGCCGATGGCGGCAATGACTACACAGCCTTTGTCGAGCCGGGCAACATCACTACGCTGGCAGGCGCCGACAAGCCGGAAAGCGACCTGACGCTGGCACGCCTGCCGCAGATGCCGGCTTATCACCTCAAGAAAAAGGGGCATGGCGGCATCACCGTCGTCAACATCGGCGTCGGCCCGTCCAATGCAAAGACGATCACCGACCACATCGCCGTGCTGCGCCCGCATGCCTGGCTGATGCTCGGCCATTGCGCCGGCCTGCGCAACAGCCAGACACTCGGCGACTACGTGCTGGCGCACGCCTATGTGCGCGAGGACCACGTTCTTGATGACGACCTGCCCGTCTGGGTGCCGATCCCGGCGCTGGCCGAGGTGCAGGTGGCGATGGAAAATGCAGTCGCGGAGATCACCGGCTACGAGGGTTACGACCTGAAACGGATCATGCGCACCGGCACTGTCGCCACCATCGATAACCGCAACTGGGAACTGCGCGACCAACGCGGCCCGGTCAAGCGGCTGTCGCAGTCGCGCGCCATAGCGCTCGACATGGAATCGGCCACGATCGCCGCCAACGGCTTCCGCTTCCGCGTCCCCTACGGCACCCTGCTCTGCGTTTCCGACAAACCGCTGCATGGCGAATTGAAACTGCCGGGCATGGCAACGGCCTTCTACAAGACGCAGGTCAGCCAGCACCTGCAGATCGGCATCCGTGCCTTGCAGAAGCTCGCCGCCATGCCGCCGGAAAAACTGCATTCGCGCAAGCTCCGGAGCTTTTTCGAGACGGCGTTCCAGTAAACAGCATCACACTTTCGCCGTTTCGTCCTTGCCGACCAGAAGCTTCAACTCGCCCGGATGGATGCGCAGGCTGACATCGCCCTTCAGCGGGACAAGCTCGCCATCGACGACGCAATTGATGCCTTTCCGCTTTTTCGGGAAATGCAGTTCGATCTCCGACGCGCTTGTTTCGGTGATCAGCGCGCTTTCCCGGAATTTGCCGCGAATGATGTCTGTCGCGAGCTTGGCTACACCCGAAGGCTTCAGCGGTGGTGCGGTATAGAAGCCGAGATGGCCACCGGTAACATCGTCGGCATACATCAGCGCATTGGCGCCGAAGTGATTGTTGGACACGGAAAGCGCCGAAATCTCGCGATGTTCATACACGCCGTCCACATGAAAATCGACATCGAACTCGGGCGGGTTGAGGATAACATTGACGGCTGCGCGCGTGCTTGCCCGGATCTTTCCCCAGCGCGAGGCGAAATCATAGCTGTTGCGATAGCGCACCATGCGGGCATGCAGGCCCATGGAAAACTGATGCACGAAGGCACGACCATCCACGCTGCCGATGTCCGCATGGATGACCTTGCCGTTGGCTAGGACCGGCAGCACCTGGTAAATGTCGAGCGGCAGTTTCAGCGAGCGCGCAAACAGGTTCATCGTGCCCGCCGGCACGATGCCGAGCGGCATGCCGCTCTTCCAGGCGACGCCGGCTGCCGCCGAAATCGTGCCGTCGCCGCCGCCGGCGATCATCGCATCAAGGTCGTCACGCCGCGCGGTTTTTTCCAGGACATCCGTCATTTGGTCGCCGGAGACATTCTCGATCTCGATCTGATGTCCGGCGGCGTGAAAAACCTCTTCCACCTTGGTGGCATAGGCCTCCATATCGGTCGTGCGGAAGGTTCCACCGTCGCGATTGAAAATGGCTTTGATCTTCATACGCTATCCTGATTGACCGTCTTCAGCCACACTTCGGCGAAGGCGCTGGCTAGCGATTTAGATAGGTTTTATTTTTCGGCGGAACAGGGGTATGCAGAGACAGACGCTACTCTGCCGCCTCAACCTTGAGGTCGATATTCTCGTCGCCCCACCGCTTCATCGCCATGATCACGGGTTCGAGGCTGCGGCCGCGGTCTGTCAGGCAATAATCGACGCGGGGCGGCACAACCGGAAAGACCGTGCGCGAGATGAGACCGTCGGCCTCAAGTTCGCGCAATTGTTTTGTCAGCATGCGCTGCGTTACCGTCTTCAGGCGGCGACCGAGTTCGTTGAAGCGCAAGGTGCCATCCAGCAGATGAAAAAGGATAACCCCCTTCCACTTGCCATCCATCAGATCGAGCACACCTTCGACGGGACAGCGGGGTGAACAGTCGAGCAGGTTGTGGCGCACGCGCGGCATCAACGGTATCCTTTCTGATACTATATACACTTTATGTGCATTCTTGCGTCTTTCGAACATAATGCGCATCTAGCTCGTGTTCAATTCGAAAGGAGCCCCGCATGCGTGCGATTGCCTATACGACCCCCCAGCCGATTTCAGCAGATACCGCCCTGATCGATGTCGACCTGCCCGAACCGGTGCCGCAGGGCCGCGATCTTCTGGTCGAGGTCCGGGCGATTTCGGTCAACCCTGTCGATACCAAGATCCGCGCCGGCGTTACGCCCGAGCCGGGCCAGATGAAGGTGCTCGGCTGGGACGCGGCCGGCATCGTCAAGGCCGTCGGTCCCGGTGCGAAACTGTTCAAGCCGGGTGATGCGGTCTTCTATGCCGGCGCGATCGACCGGCCCGGCGCCAATGCCGAATTTCATCTGGTCGATGAACGCATTGTCGGGCCAAAACCGGAAACGCTGGATTTCGCGGCTGCCGCCGCCCTGCCACTGACGGCCATTACCGCCTGGGAAGCCCTGTTCGACCGGCTGAAGGTCAATGATCTCGTGCCCGGTGCAAAAAACGCCATAGTCATTATCGGGGGCGCCGGCGGCGTCGGCTCGATCGCCATCCAGCTGGCGCGCACGCTGACCAATCTTACGGTGATCGCCACGGCGTCCCGTCCGGAAACCCAGGCCTGGGTAATGGATCTCGGCGCGCACCATGTGCTCGATCATTCCCAGCCGCTGGCAAAGCAGATCGACCAGCTGGCGCTCGGTGCGCCCGCCTTCGTGTTTTCCACGACCAACACGGCGGATCATCTTGCCGATATCGTCGAGATGCTGGCCCCGCAGGGCAGGTTTGCGCTGATCGACGATCCCAAAACCCTCGACATCATGCCGTTCAAGCGCAAGTCGCTGTCCGTGCACTGGGAGCTGATGTTCACCCGGTCGCTGTTCAAGACGGCGGATATCGAAGAGCAGCACCGGCTGCTTTCCGAAGTATCGCGTCTCGTGGACAGCGGCAGGATCCGCTCGACGCTGACGGAGACCCTCGGCACGATCAATGCGGAAAACCTGAAGAAGGCGCATGCGCAGATCGAGAGCGGCCGGACAAAGGGCAAGATCGTGCTTGCCGGCTTCTGAACCCCGCACACTGACCAGCCCTGCTTTGGCGGGGCCGGTTTCCCTGTTCCCGAGGGAACTCCCCTACCCCCTGTCTCCCCGTACAAAGGCATCAAGCGCTGCCAGTCGAACCCTTCCAAGCCGACGGCGCGGCGTTGCCCCTGTGAGCCGGTCGGCCCTGATCCGGTACCGGCCTGGCTCCGGGGCTGTTTTATCCCTTTTGAACCGGAGAATTTCATGCCTTCCCTGATTGAAACGCTCGTCGCATCCCGCTGGTTCGGCTTCGTGGCGCGCACCATACTGACGTCCATGTTCTGGTTAAGCGGCCTTGCCAAGCTCATCGACTTCAACGGCGGCATTGCCGAGATGGCCCATTTCGACCTTCAGCCTGCCGCCCTCTTCAATGGTGCTGTCATCGCCACCCAGATTGGCGGCTCGGCGCTGATCATCGCCAATCGCTGGACCTGGCTGGGTGCCGGGGCGCTTGCCGTCTTTACCGCGCTGACCATCCCGATCGCCCATAATTTCTGGACGATGCAGGAGCCGATGAAGACGCTGGAATTCTATGTCGTGATGGAACACATCACCGTCATCGGCGCGCTGATGGTCGTTGCCTGGAAAAGCCGCGCCTGATCATAGAAGCGTCGAACGCAAACAGCGCCCGGCAGCTCCGCCGGGCGCTGTTTGCATTTTTGCTATGCTTCAGGCCTGAAGCACCACCACCCGGCCGCCGGACTGGACGCGGTTGTACAGATCGATGACGTCGTGGTTCATCATGCGGACGCAGCCGCTCGACATGGCAAGGCCGATGGATTGTGGCTGGTTGGTGCCGTGAATGCGGAAATGCGTGTCGTTGCCGCCGCGGTAGAGATAGATGGCGCGGGCGCCGAGCGGATTGTTCGGGCCGCCCGGCAGGCCGCCGGCATATTTCATGTTCTTGCCCGGGTCCCGGCGGATCATGTTCTGCGTCGGCGTCCAGGTCGGCCATTCCGCCTTGCGGCCGATCGTGGCGACGCCCGCCAGCGCATAACCGTTGCGGCCGACGCCGACGCCGTAGCGCATGGCGCGACCATTGCCGAGAACATAGTAGAGCCGCCGTGCCGGCGTATCGACGACGATGGTGCCTGCCTTTTCGCTCGTGGCATAGGCCACTTCCTGGCGCCGCAGCTCCGGCTTGATCTTGTCGAGCGGCACCGCCTTCAGCGGATAGGGCTCATTCGGAAGCGCCGCATAATTGGCGCGGTGATCGACGCCGGATGAGGAACAGCCGGCCAGCAGGGCAGAGAAACCGAGAAGCAGGCCGCGGCGTGAGATCGACATGAAGTTTTCCTTAAGATTCGGCTGATGACACCGAATTTAGGGAAAACATGGTTAATACCGGGTTAAGCGCAACCGGCGCAGTTCATTCCTGTGGCGAAAATGTGCGCGACGGGCGCGTTTCCACGCCCGTCCAAGCCTCACATATTCGGATAGACCGGCCCTTCGCCACCCTGCGGCGGAACCCAGTTGATGTTCTGGTTGGGGTCCTTGATATCGCAGGTCTTGCAGTGGACGCAGTTCTGGGCGTTGATGACGAAGACGTCCTTGCCGTCCTTCTCCACCCATTCGTAGACGCCGGCCGGACAGTAGCGGGTCGAGGGGCCGGCATAGACGTCCAGCTCGGAGCGCTTCTGCAGCTCCATGTCCTTGACCTTGAGGTGCACCGGCTGGTCTTCCTCGTGGTTGGTGTTCGACAGGAACACCGAGGAGAGACGATCGAAGGTCAGGACGCCGTCGGGCTTCGGATAATCAATCTTCTTGTGCTTGGCGGCCGGCTCGAGCGACTGGGCGTCCGTCTTGCCGTGCTTCAGCGTGCCGAAGAAGGAGAAGCCGAAGAGCTGGCTGGTCCACATGTCAAGGCCGCCGAGGCCGACGCCGATCGCCGTGCCGAACTTCGACCAGAGCGGCTTGACGTTGCGCACGCGCTTCAGGTCCGTGCCGATATCGGTGGCGCGCCATTCGTTCTCGATCTCGACCGGCTCGTCATTGGCGCGGCCGCTGGCAATCGCCTCGGCAATCTTGTCGGCCGCCAGCATGCCGGACAGCACCGCGTTATGGCTGCCCTTGATGCGCGGCACGTTGACGAGGCCGGCGGAACAGCCGATCAGCGCGCCGCCGGGGAAGGACAGTTTCGGCACCGACTGGTAGCCGCCCTCGGTGATGGCGCGGGCGCCATAGGACAGGCGCTTGCCGCCCTCGAAGGTGCCGCGGATCGAAGGATGCGTCTTGAAGCGCTGGAATTCCTCGAACGGGTAGAGATAGGGGTTCTTGTAATTCAGGTGCACGACGAAGCCGACGGCGACCATGTTGTCTTCGAGGTGATAGAGGAACGAGCCGCCGCCGGTCTTCATGCCGAGCGGCCAGCCGAAGGAATGCTGCACCAGTCCGGGCTTGTGGTTTTCCGGCTTCACCTGCCAGAGTTCCTTCAGGCCGATGCCAAATTTCTGCGGTTCGCGGTCCTTGGAAAGGTCATACTTGGCGATCAGCTGCTTGGCGATCGAGCCGCGCACGCCCTCGCCGATCAGCGTGTACTTCCCGAGCAGCTCCATGCCGCGGGCAAAGCTCGGGCCGGGCTCGCCATTCTTCTCGATGCCCATGTCGCCGGTGGCAACCCCGATCACGGCGCCCTTATCGTTGTAGAGCACTTCGACGGCCGCAAAACCCGGATAGATTTCGACGCCGAGCGCCTCAGCCTTTTCGGCGAGCCACCGACAGACATTGCCGAGCGAGACGATGTAGTTGCCGTGATTGTTCATCAAGGGCGGCATGGCGAAGTTCGGAAGGCGGATCGAGCCGGCCGGACCGAGCAGCAGGAACTGGTCGTCGGTCACTTCCGTCTTGAAGGGGTGCCCCTCCTCCGCGCTCCAGCCTGGCAGCAAGCGGTTGATGCCGATGGGATCGACGACGGCGCCCGAGAGGATATGCGCGCCGACTTCGGCACCTTTTTCCAGAACGACGACCGAAAGCTCCGGATTGACCTGTTTCAGCCGGATCGCGGCGGCCAGACCGGCAGGCCCGGCACCGACGATCACCACGTCGAATTCCATGCTTTCGCGCTCGGGCAGTTCTTGTGGCTCGCTCATCTGAAAGTCTCCAGTCCTGTCCCGGAATTCTTGCCCGGTTTTGTTCCCAATTCTGCCTTCCGTCATGGCAAATACAGCCGAACTTGTCGAGCCGGTCTGCGACAAGGGCAAAGCGCATTTGCGCATGAGGTCATGCGACAAGGATACAAAAATATGACGTGGACGTAAACGTCAAAAAATTGGAAACTTTACCGCCGCGCCGTCTTCATCGCTTCGGGGATTTCAACCGTCTCGACCGAGACGCCGACGACGCGGGCGATCAGGTCGATGACGTGCTCCTTGTAATCGGCGAAGCGGTAGGTGCAATCCCGCCTTGCTTTGGCCGCGTGCCCATGCCAGAAGGCGCCCTCCGAATATACAAAGCCCTCCGTCACACAGCGCAGCCCCATGCCCGATAGGGCATTTCGCGGCTGCGCGCGCACGGCTTTGACGACAGGAGACTTCAGATCATGGCAACCGCTCTCGGCTTTGATTTCGGCACGACGAATTCGGTTCTGGCGACCGCGCAGGGCGATACGACCGCGTCGCTGAGCTTTACCAGCACGGCCGGCAGCGGCGATTCGATGCGCACGGCGCTGTCCTTCATGAAGCATGCCAAGCTCGGGGCGTCGGCTCTTTCGGTGGAGGCCGGACAGGCGGCGATCCAGCAGTTCATCGACAATCCCGGCGATTGCCGCTTCCTGCAGTCGATCAAGACCTTTGCAGCGAGCCCGGTCTTCCAGGGCACGCTGGTCTTTGCCAAGCGGCACGGTTTCGAGGATCTGATGCGGCTGTTCTTGAGCCGGCTTGCCGATTATGCCGGCGATGGCTGGCGGGAAGACTATCGCCGCATCGTCGTCGGCCGGCCGGTGCGCTTTGCCGGCGCGAGCCCGGACGAGGCCCTGGCGCTGTCGCGCTACAACGAGGCTTTGTCCTCGTTCGGCTTTCCGGAAGTGCATTACGTCTACGAGCCGGTGGCGGCCGCCTTTTATTTCGCCCAGCACCTGAAGCAGGATGCGACGGTGCTGGTTGCGGATTTCGGCGGCGGCACGACCGACTATTCGATCATCCGTTTCGAGAGCCATGCGGGGCATCTCACCGCAACCCCGGTCGGCCATTCCGGCGTCGGCGTGGCCGGCGATCATTTCGATTTCCGCATCATCGACACGGTGGTCTCGCCGCTGATCGGCAAGGGCAGCCAGTTCAAGAGCTTCGACAAGCTGCTCGACGTGCCCTCCAGCTACTATGCGAATTTCGGCCGCTGGAACCAGCTGTCGATCTTCAAGACGCTGAAGGATTTCACCGACCTGAAGCAACTGGTGCGCTCCGCTGTCGAACCCGACAAGCTCGAAGCCTTCATCGACCTCGTCGATCACGACGAGGGTTATCCCCTCTATCAGGCGATTTCGGCCACCAAGATGCGGCTCTCAAGCGTGGAGGAGACCGAATTCTACTTTGCGCCGCTTGGAGAAAGCAGCCGCCGGACCGTGCGCCGCGCCGATTTCGAAAGCTGGATCGCGCCGGATCTTGCCCGCATTGAGGAGGCGCTGGACGAGGTTCTGGTGGCGACCAACACGGCGCCCGCCAGCATCGACAAGGTGTTCCTCACCGGCGGCACCTCGTTTGTGCCTGCCGTGCGCCGCCTGTTCGAAAACCGTTTTCCGCTGGATCGCATCGAAAGCGGCGGCGAGTTGCTGTCGATCGCCCATGGCCTTGCCTTGATCGGCGAGCGTGACGATATCGAAAGCTGGACGGCGATGGCGGCGTGAGTAGCAGCCTCACTCTTCTCCCCAGCGGGGAGAAGGTGGCGCAAAGCGCCGGATGAGGGGGAACCAAGCATACAAGCATATGCCGAACCGCCCCCCTCATCGTCTCGCTCTGCTCGACACTTTTCCCCGCTGGGGAGAAGAGGGAGCCCGCGGCACGTCCCAAACTTGACTGCGACGGCGTCACAAATAGCGATCCGCAACCCTTTCCCGGCGGTTTCCCATTCTGTACAAGGGCATGATGATCGCAACCGACAGCCTCAGCGCCGCCGAACTTGCCGCCCTCCTGCATTTCCATGCGGATGCGGGTGTCGAATGGCTGCTCGAGGAGATGCCGGTCGATCGCTTTGCCGAGTTCGAGGCGGCCAAGGCCGCACGCCGGACAGGCGGCGGCGCAGCCGTGCAGAAAACGCAGAGCTCAAGCCTGCAGCCACCCGCTGCCGCACGCCAGGCGCCCGCGCGCCAGATCCCCAGGGACCAGACGCCGCCCCAGAACACGCCCGCCTCGGAAACGACCGACAGGCGCATGGCAGCGCTCCCGCCAAGCCCTGCAGCCACGGTGGCGATCCCCGACGAGCAGGCGATCAGCGAGGCGCGGTTTGCTGCCGAATCGGCGCGGTCGCTCACTGAGCTGAAGGCGGCGATGGATGCGTTTACCGGCTGCAACCTGAAAAACAGCGCCCGCACCATGGTCTTTGCGACCGGCGAGCCGAAAGCCGGCGTGATGGTGATCGGACCGGCGCCGAGCGGCGACGACGACCGCGACGGTCTGCCCTTTTCCGGCAAGCCCGGCCAGATGCTGGACCGCATGCTCGGCGCCATCGGCCTGCAGCGCGACAAGGTTCTGATGGGCAATATCATTCCATGGCGGCCGCCGGGAAACCGTGTCGCCTCGCCCCGCGAAACCGACATCTGCCGGCCCTTCATCGAGCGACAGATTGCGCTGGCCGAGCCGGAATACCTGCTGATTCTCGGAAATTTCGCCGCGCGGTTCTTTTTTGGCGGTACGGAGACCATCCACAACAGTCGCGGAGAATGGCGCGATGTGCTGATCGGCGGCCACGCGTTCCCGGCACTCGCCACCCTGCATCCGCAGGACCTGATGGCGGCTCCGGCGAGCAAGCGACTGGCCTGGCAGGATCTCCTGGCTTTTCAGGCGCGGCTTCGCGGTTAACGGCGGGCCAACGGCCGCCCTGCCTCATTTATGAACATTGCATGAAGAAAGCCATGCGGATTGTGCATACCAGCAACGCGCCAAGGCGCATTGCAGAATCCATGCTGCGCTGCAATATAAACGAACGGGAGGACTGGAATAAGGAATTGAACCATGACTGCCCGTTTTCGCCCCATGCACAGCACGTTCGAAACGTTGCGCCACACAGGTTCTGCCCTGCGCACGCCGTTCAACAGCTTCGGCTCGGCAGCCAATGAACAGATGACGGCAGCCGGTTATGGCCGCACGACGCGCCCGGCCCAGATCTTCGCGGAATTCATCCAGCGCTAAGAACAAGGGTGCCACGCTTCGGCGAGCGCCCTCCATTGTAATGATGATTTCAAGGATACCGATCATGTCAGCATCCATCCGCTCGCTCCGGGTCCTCCTCGCCGATATCGGCACCGCCGTGCGCGCCTCGCGCGAATATACGCGGCTGAGCCAGGAAGCCCCTGCTGCCAACGCAGACCGGCAGACAGTCAGCGGGTTTCTGCCGCGCTGACCAGCCGGGTATTGAGTGAGCCTGTATTGAGCAGCGATTGGGCGACCAAGCTGTCCAAAGACATCACATCATAAGAACGGCATCTCCAAATTTGACCTGTGCCATTGGACGTGACGCTCCGGAGCGTACAATCCCGCACCCTGCGGCTCGCAGACTGCGCGTTTGACATCCAGTTGGAACGTTGATTGATTACGATTCCCGCCTCGGCTGTATCGTTCCCGCAAGTTAACGTTTGAGATGTCCGTGCTGTTAAAAACCGTTTCGCTTGTTCGCCAGAATTGGCAATATTATTTGCTGTTTTGCGTGCTCACGTCGCTCTCACAAGCTTTGGCGATATTGCAATCATACAATTTGCAATGAGCCAATGGAACTTCGCCCTCTCTATGTCGCTTGCGGTGGCGACGAGCCTGCTTTGGCTCATACTTGCTTTTTTTGTTCTCAGCGCATCCGTTTTTCAGGGCCAATCTCGCAGTAAGAAATCGTTCCACACGTTCCTGCCCTTTGTGGCAAAAAGCCTCGCGCTGGATCTCATTGTCTTGGCGATACTCGCACCGATATTTTTCGTCCTCGCCGCGCAAGCTCCGTTTGCGTTCTTTCCGACTTCGGCGACTTTCGAAGCGGTAACGTTGTTTCCTCTGGTCTTTTTTGCAGGCGCGACGGTAATTCTCTCGACTGTTTTTGCGCTATTCGGAACATGGCTACCGGCAACAGTGCACGGCATAAATCCGCTCTTTTCGCAGGCCGCAACCCGTGGAATCCATACATTCTGGCACAGCTCTTTCAGGATCATCGCGATTTTGATCGTCTGGCCGCTTGTTTCCTGGGGACTAAACGCTGCCACGGTTTCCAGTGCACCTGTATTTATGGGTGGCCCATCCGGCGTCATCACTCTCTTCATGATTTTGGTAGCCACTTTGAATTACGTCACGAGCGCGATCTTGGTAACGCTGATGATGGTGGCTCTTTCCGAAAACTACTCCGAGGGAGAAGGCTTATTGCAGGCCGTGACGGTAACAGCATCGCAGCAATAGCGATCAGCACATCCAGGGCTCCTGCAGCTTTGCGCCATCGCCTGTCGCAATCGACAGGGCGCGCGAATAGCGATAGAGCCACACTCGTTTTCTGATTCCGGGAAGCGATGTGACGTGTGGCTTTCTAAAATCCCGCGCCAGACCCGATCCTGTTTTTTCAGCGTCACCGGATAATCGTATCGGGACGCAGTGTCATTGCGCGCAGGAGCCCCCAATGTTTTCCAGCCTCGCCTCCGTGCTCAGCCTGATGCTGTCGACGCTTCTGATGATGGTCGGGTTTGGCCTCGCAAGTTATGTTCTGCCGGTGCGCTCGGTCGCCGAGGGCTGGTCGACGCTGACGATCTCGATGATCGCCACGGGCTATACGCTGGGTTTCACGTTGTCCTGCATCGTCACGCCGAAATTCGTGCTGCGCGTCGGCCATGTGCGGGTCTTTACCGCGCTGATCACGCTTCTCAGTGTCGCCATCCTGCTCTGCGGGCTGGTCGTCGACTGGCGCGCCTGGGTGCTGTTCCGGGCGATCTCCGGCTTTGCGATCTCCGGCAGCTATCTGGTCATCGAAAGCTGGCTCAACGAGAAGGTCACCAATGAGAACCGCGGCGCGCTGTTCTCGCTCTACCTGATCACCACCATGCTCGGCACGATCGGCGGACAATATCTGGTGCCGCTCGGCGACCCGACTAATTCCTCGCTGTTCATTCTCTGCGGCGTGATCTTCTCGCTGGCGCTGCTGCCCACCGCCCTCTCGTCCTCACCACTGCCGGCGCCGCCGGCGCAGGCGAAGTTCGACCTTCCGGGCCTCTATCGGCGCTCGCCGGTTGCCGTCGTCGGGGCGTTCCTGGCCGGCGCCATGTCCGGCGCCTGGCTCAATCTCGGCGGTGTGTTCACGCAGAAGGTCGGGCTGTCCACCGCTGAGGGGGCGACGCTGCTCGCCTCGCTGCTGTTCGGCAGCGCCATTTCGCAGATCCCGATCGGGCGCACCTCCGACAGGATCGACAGGCGCATCGTCATGGTCGGCTGTGGCATCGTCGGTGTCGCGTCCTGCCTCACCATGGTGGCTTTCATTGGCGCAAGCCCGATGGTGCTTTACATCATAGCGGCCTTCGTGGGCTCGGTGCTGTTTCCCATCTATGCGCTGAACGTGGCGCATGCAAATGATCTGGCCCGGCCAAACGAATATGTCGAGGTGTCCTCCGGCATGATGATCACCTATGGCATCGGCACGATCTCCGGGCCGCTGATGGTCGGGCCGGTGATGGACCGCTTCGGCCCGGGCGCGCTGTTCCTGGTGCTTGCAGTCTATTTCGCGCTGTATGCCGCCTATGCCGCCTGGCGCATTGCCCAGCGCAAGCAGCATGACGGGCTGGTCGGCAAGACGGATTTCCGCGCCAACACCGTGCCGCAACCAGGCACGGAGGCCGTCAACGCCATGAACATGGCGCCACGCCCGGGAACACGGATCGACGACGACACGGCACCCAACGCCGGCACTTGAACGGCAGCGCCTAACCCTGCGGCGTTACATGCTTGCGAGCGCCCTTGCGTTCGAGCCCCAACCTGTGTTCCCGGAAAATGATGAAGATGCCGGCACCGACCACGATCGTGGTTCCAAACAGCATGACGCCTGTCGGCACCTCATCGAACAGGACATAGCCGATCCCCATGCCGAGAATGATCGACGTGTATTCGAACGGCGCAATGGTCGACATGTCGGCATAACGATAGCTCTGCGTCAGAAGGATCTGGGCGATCCCGCCGCAGAAACCAGCCGCCATCAGCAGCAGGAAGGTACTCCAAGGCAGTGGTTCCCAGCCGAAGGGAAGCGTCAGCAGCGAGAAGCAGGAGGCCGACAGCGAGAAATACAGGACGATCGTATGCGTGCGCTCCTTCTGCACGAGCTTCCTGACCAGCACCATGGCGACGGCACCGAGAGCGGCTGACAAAAGCACGGCAACGGCACCGAGAGCGGCGCCCGACCCGGCATCGCCATCGCTGAGCAAGGTCAGCCGCGGCCAGGTGATGATCATCACGCCGATCAGGCCGACGAACACCGCCGACCAGCGGTAGAGGCGCACGGTTTCCTTGAGGAAGAACGCGGCAAACACGACGGCCAGGAGCGGCATGGCATAGCCGATGGCGATCGCTTCCGGCAGCGGCAGATGCACCAGCCCGTAAAAGCCGCAACTCATTGCCAGGATACCGATGAAACCGCGGGTCAGGTGCCCGAGAATATCATTGGTCTGGAAGGCGGTGCGCAGATGCCCCTTGAAGGCGAGATAGGCGAGGATCGGCACCATGGCGAAGGCCGAGCGGTAGAATGTGATCTGCCCGGTGGCGATCTCCGTTCCGGCAGCCTTGATGAAGGTCGACATGCAGACGAAAACCAGAACGGAAAGGACCTTGAGGGAAATTCCCTTCATCGGGTTCGTATGTTCTGAATCCATGCGGCTGGCTCGTCGGACTTGCGGCAGCGGGCCGGACATCAGAAGCGACAGGCTGCAATGGGATGTGGCGACCGGGAACCCGTCGCATGAGGTAGCGCCGTCATAGTAGCGCGATGATCCGCAAAATTGGATCAATTTTCGTGATGTGTGCCTGAAATATTTGATGGAAAGGCCGGTTTGCAGGCCGCGCGCTCCGGCATCATCGCGGCGGCTTGTCGAAAAAATTATTTCAGCAAAGCGAAAAATATCAAATGAATTTAAATATTGTTAGGGCGATTTTCGTACATCTACGCTCCACTACGGCAGAATGGTTCAATTCGGGACAGTCAATCGCGCTGTGCCGGCGGCCAATCTGATAGACAACCCAGCAGACCGACGTATTATTCACCACGGCGGCCTTTCCACCATCACCGGCATCACCTAAAACGTCTGACGTCACGGGTGATGCAAGCAGGACATCCAATGCGCACAGACACCGGCGAAATCATTCATCTGGACGACTACCGGCCGACAGATTTCGTTTTGGAAAGAGTGGATCTCACCTTCGAACTGGATCCATCGGAAACCAAGGTCGAGGCGCGACTGATCTTCCATCGGCGCGAGGGCGTCGATGCGGGTGCACCGCTTGTTCTCGACGGCGACGAACTGAAGATGACGGGCCTGCTTCTCGATCAGGAAGAGATCCCGGCTGCGAATTACGACGCGGCCGAACATTCGCTGACGATCCGCGACCTGCCGGAAACAGCCCCCTTCGAGATAACCGTCACCACCGAGCTTTCGCCGCAGACCAACACCAAGCTGATGGGTCTTTATCGGACCAGCGACGTCTACTGCACCCAATGCGAAGCCGAAGGCTTCCGCCGCATCACCTATTTCCCGGATCGCCCGGATGTGCTCGCCCCCTACACGGTCAACATCATCGCCGACAAGGCGACCTCGCCGCTTCTGCTTTCCAACGGCAACTATCTCGGCGGTGCCGGCATGGGCGATGGCCGCCACTTCGCCGCCTGGTTCGATCCGCACCCGAAGCCGAGCTATCTGTTTGCGCTGGTTGCCGGCGACCTCGGCATCGTCGAGGACACGTTCACAACCCTGTCCGGCCGCGACGTGGCGCTGAAGATCTACGTCGAACACGGCAAGGAACCACGCGCGACCTATGCCATGGACGCGCTGAAGCGCTCGATGAAATGGGATGAAGAGGTTTTCGGCCGCGAATATGATCTCGACATCTTCATGATCGTCGCCGTCTCCGACTTCAACATGGGCGCGATGGAGAACAAGGGTCTGAACGTCTTCAACGACAAGTATGTTCTGGCCGATCCGGAAACGGCGACTGACGCCGACTACGCCAATATCGAGGCGATCATCGCGCATGAATATTTCCACAACTGGACCGGCAACCGCATCACCTGCCGCGACTGGTTCCAGCTGTGCCTCAAGGAAGGCCTGACGGTCTATCGCGATCACGAATTTTCAGCCGACCAGCGTTCGCGCACGGTCAAGCGCATCGCCGAAGTCCGGCACCTGAGAGCCGAGCAGTTTCCGGAGGATGCAGGCCCGCTCGCCCATCCCGTTCGTCCGGTCAAATACCGCGAAATCAACAATTTCTACACGACGACGGTCTACGAAAAAGGCTCCGAAGTCACCCGCATGATCGCGACCATTCTCGGGGCAGATCTGTTCAGCCAAGGCATGGATCTCTATTTCGACCGCCATGACGGCCAGGCCGTGACAATCGAGGATTTTGTCGCCTGCTTTGCCGAGGTCAGCAAGCGCGACCTGACGCAGTTTTCGCTCTGGTACCACCAGGCCGGCACGCCGCTGGTCACCGCTTCTACCACCTATGATGCAACGAAGCAGACGCTGACATTGTCGCTGGAACAGATGGTTCCGCCGACCCCCGGCCAGAGCAGCAAGGAACCCATGCACATTCCGCTGCGCGTCGGCTTGTTGCTTGAAGATGGCTCCGAGGTGACGGTCACCGGCGTTACCGGCGCCGAAGTTGCGGGCGACGTTCTGCATCTCGTCGAGCGCAAGCAGACCGTTGTGTTCGCCAACATCCCGTCCCGGCCTGCCCTGTCGCTCAATCGCGGCTTCTCCGCGCCGATCAACCTGCATTTCGAGCAGACCTCCGCGGACCGCGCCCATATCGCCCGGTTCGAAAGCGATCTGTTCGCCCGCTGGCAGGCCTTGAACGATCTCGCGCTGCCCAATCTCGTGGCGGCCGCGGCCAGCGCCAAGGCCGGTCAACCGGTCGAATGCGATGCGGCCCTTGTCAAAGCCCTGCTGGCTGCAGCCGCCGACGGCGCCCTTGAACCGGCCTTCCGAGCGCAGGCCCTGGCCCTGCCGAGCGAAGCCGACATCGCCCGCGAAATCGGCGGCAACAATGATCCGGACGCCATCCATTCGGGCCGCCAGCAGATCATGACGGCCATAGCCGAAGCCGGACGACAGATCTTCACCACGCTGGTGGAGCACGCCGCTGATACCGCGGCGTTCAGCCCGGATGCGGCAAGCGCCGGCAAGCGGGCGTTGCGCAACGCCGCCCTCTCCTACCTCGTCTATGCCGAAAACCTGCCAGACCGCGCGGTGAAGGCCTTCGACAGCGCCAACAACATGACGGATCTCAGCCAGGCGCTGACCATCCTTGCCCATCGTTTCCCAGATGTCGCTGAAACGACGAAGGCCCTGGCCGCATTCAAGCAACGGTTTGCCGAAAACGGGCTGGTTATCGACAAATGGTTCACGATCCAGGCGACCATCCCCGGCAGCGCTGCGCTGGAGCGGGTCAAGACGCTGATGACCGATCCGCTTTTCAATGGAAGCAACCCCAACCGGGTGCGCGCGCTCATCGGGACCTTTGCCTTTTCCAACCCGACCGGCTTCAACCGCGCCGACGGTGAAGGCTATCGCTTCCTTGCACAGCAGATCCTCGACATCGACCCGAGAAATCCGCAGCTCGCCGCGCGCATCCTGACATCAATGCGCTCCTGGCGATCGCTGGAAGAAGGCCGCGCCGAACATGCCCGCAACGCCCTGCGCGAAATATCAGGCGCTGCGAAGCTTTCCCCGGATGTCGGCGACATTGTCGAGCGCATGCTCAAGGGATAGGGCAGAAAAACGCATTTTTCTGTTGAAAACCCCGGAACGACGGGATTTTCGGCCGAAAACTCCCACGGCGAATGCGGCCGCGTATCATTTTCCAATGATTAGAAATGGTTAACGAAGTTTTACGTTTTCCTCTGGACAAGGCGAATCACAATTGATTCATTAGGTTAGATTCGAGCGAGCGGCGCGGCGAATCATCAGAGGGCGACAGATTGACAAAGATGGCGGACGCGCGGCGGGGACGCGCAGCCGGCGGGACGCTGCGACTCAAATTTCCGGGCTTTTCAGCCCTGGAAAAGGAAGTCATCCAGCACGCAAGGCTTTTTACCGAACCGGCAGCGCTGCGCCTCTCGCGGGCGGAGCCGTTGTTGAAGCGGTCGATCCCGATCCTGATCATTGCGTTTCTGCTGGTTGTCGCCATTTCGCGGATCAGCGGCATCATGGTCGAATATACCCGCATGGAATCCGGCTATAGCCAGACGGCGATGCTGGCGGCCGCCACTGCGAATGCCGCCCTGCAGCCGGACAGCGCTACGCTTTTTGCAAACGGGCAGCGTTGGGAGGTCGAGCAGCGGCTTTCCACCTATCTGCCCCCGGACCTGCTCGATCAGGGCTCCTTCATCCTGGCCGTGCAGAAGGGTGGCCAGATTTTTGCCAGCTCTGCGAAAGGCGTCGGCTATATCGGCCGTTCGCTTGCCACCATCGCACCTGAAGTCGCCGCTTTCCAATATTTCGGCGAACGGTCCACGCTGATGCGGACCTTCATCGACGGCACCGAGCACGTCGTCGTTCTGACCCAGATGCCGGATGCCGTCGGAACGGTGCTGGTTGCCACGCCCCTGGCACGCATGGAAAAGCTCTGGCGCGATGAGGTCTCCCTCAATGTGACACTGTTTGCCGGAATTTCCGCGATCCTGCTGGTCATTCTCTATGCCTATTACATCCAGGCGAAACGGGCGCGCGATGCGGATGCGATCTTTGCGGAATCAAACCTGCGGGTCGAAACAGCCCTGTCGCGCGGACGCTGCGGTCTCTGGGACTTCGACATGAAGAACCGCCGGCTGTTCTGGTCGCGTTCCATGTATGAAATGCTCGGCATGGGGCCACAGACGACGGTGCTGTCGTTTGGCGATGCAGCGCGTCTCATGCACCCCGATGACAACGGCATCTACAAGGTGGCCCGGACGATCGCCAAGGGCGACGCAAAGCAGATAGACCAGGTATTCCGCATGCGCCACGCCGATGGCCATTATGTCTGGCTGCGCGCCCGCGCCCAGCTGATCCGCACGTCTTCCGGCCGCATGCACCTGATCGGCATCGCCATGGACGTCACCGAGCAGCATCGCCTGGCGCAACGGTATGCGGAAGCCGACCAGCGGCTGGCGGACGCAATCGAATGCACCTCGGAAGCCTTCGTGCTCTGGGACAAGAATGATCGCCTGGTCATGTGCAACACGCACTATCAGCAAGCCTATGCCCTGCCCGACGATGCGCTGGTGCCCGGCACCGAACGTTCGGCCGTCGCCTCGGCCGCTGCCCGGCCGATCATCGAGCGTCGCATCGCCGATCCGGATCGGTCCAACCATTCGCAGACGACGGAAGTGCAGCTTGCCGACCAGCGCTGGCTGCAGATCAACGAACGGCGCACCCGCGATGGCGGTCTTGTTTCTGTCGGCACCGACATCACGCTGCTCAAGCGCCACCAGGTTCGCCTGCGCGAATCCGAGCGCCGGCTGATGGCGACGATCGGCGATCTCTCGACCTCGCGCATGACGCTGGAACGCCAGAAATCCGAACTGTCGGTGGCCAATTCCAACTATCAGGCGGAAAAGGAGCGGGCCGAGGGCGCCAATCGCGCAAAATCCGAATTCCTCGCCAACATGTCGCACGAACTGCGCACACCGCTCAACGCCATCCTCGGCTTCTCGGAAATCCTGCAGAACCAGATGTTCGGGCCGCTCGGCTCGGAAAAATACGACGAATATTCCCGCGACATCCATGAAAGCGGTAAACATCTGCTGAACGTCATCAACGACATCCTCGACATGTCGAAGATCGAGGCGGGACACATGAAGATCAACCGCGAAACGATCGACCTCGCGCCACTGATCGAGGAAACACTGCGGTTCACCACCATTCCGGCCGTGCAGAAGAACATCTGCGTCGACCAGCAGATTTCCTCCGGCCTGACGATGAATGCCGACCGGCGCGCCATGAAGCAGGTCCTGCTCAACCTCCTGTCGAATGCCGTGAAGTTCACCAACGAGGGAGGCAAGATATCCCTGCGGGCCCGCAAGGTGGCAGGCGCGGTGACCTTGACGATTGCCGATACCGGCATCGGCATACCACGCGCGGCGCTTGAAAAGATCGGCCAGCCGTTCGAGCAGGTCCAGAGCCAGTATGCCAAGAGCAAGGGCGGATCGGGTCTTGGCCTCGCTATTTCCCGCTCGCTGACAAACCTGCATGGCGGTGCGATGAAGATCTATTCCGCGGAAAACATCGGCACCATCATCTCCGTGCGTATCCCCGACAGTGCTTGAAGCAGCGTGAAACTCAGACCTTGACTGTCGCCTGGAAAATCCGTCGCACTGCTTTCGAAAGGCGGCGGATATCGGCTTCCAGCAGCTTGACGTCCGGATAGTCCCCTGCCCGGCAGACGAGGTCGACCAGACCGGACGGTGCGTTCTTCAATTCGAAATCGCCTTCGATGCAAAGCCGGACGACTTGCGAGAGTTCCGTGAACAGGGTCAGGGCCTCCAGCACCGTCTCGACATCACCCGGCGGAAGGACATGCGGGCCGAGCGTCTTCAGCACCTCCACCGTCGATGCGCCGTTCTGCGGCATCTGCAGATCCCGTGCCGGCGCGATGAGTTCGAGATATTGGGCGATGAATTCGATATCCACCAGTCCACCGGGGATGAGCTTGAAATCCCAGAGATCGCTCGGCGGTTTTTCCTTGTCGATCATGCCGCGCATTTCGGCAACGTCGGCGGCAACCTTTGACAGATCGCGCCGCTGCCCGAGCACCTCGTCGAAAATGGCGCTCGCTTCCCTGATCAGGCTGGCATCGCCGCAGATCGGCCGGGCGCGCGTCAGCGCCATGTGCTCCCACGTCCAGGCCTCTTCACGCTGGTAGCGGGAAAAGGCGTTGATGCGGGTCGCGACCGGCCCCTTGTTGCCGGAGGGGCGCAGCCGCATGTCGACCTCGTAGAGCACGCCCTCGGCAGTTGGCGCGGAGAGCGCCGCAATCAGCCTTTGCGTGATCCGGGTGAAGTAGCGCACCGAATCGAGTGGCTTTACGCCATCGGATTCGCCGGCCGCCTCGTCATGGTCGTAAAGCAGGATGAGATCGACATCGGAGCCGGCCGTGAGTTCGTGACTGCCGAGCTTGCCCATGCCGATGACCGCAACCCGGCCACCCGGGAAACGTCCATGCGTCGTCTCGACTTCCGCCATCACCGCGTCGAGCGCTGCTGCAACGATGAGGTCGGCAAGGTCCGTGAACGCCCGTCCGGCATGGGCGCCGCCGATAACGCCGGTCAGCAACCGGATGCCGATCAGAAAGCGCTGCTCGGCCGCAATGATGCGCAGCCGGTCGAGCGTGTCCTCATAGTGGCGTGCCCCGGCGACGAAACCGGCAATGCGGTTTGCCAGGTAGTCGCGGGTCGGCAGTTCGGCCAGAAGACGCGGATCGAGCATGCCGTCGAAAACATGCGGCCGGCTTGCAATGATGTCCGCCAACCTTGGCGCCGACGACATGATGCTGACGATCAGGGACAACAGGCCCGGATTGTTGCCGAGCAGCGAGAACAGCTGGATGCCGGCCGGCAGACCAGACAGAAAGCTGTCGAAACGCAGCAGCGCCTCGTCGGCCCGCTTACCCTGTCCGAACACGCGCAAAAGGCCCGGCGTCAGCTCCGTCAGGCGCTCGCGCGCCTCGACCGATTGCGTCGCTCGGTACCGTCCATAATGCCAGGTCCGGATAATCCTCGAAATATCCTGCGGCCGCTGGAAACCGAGCTTTTTCAGCGTCTCAAGCGTGTCGGGATCGTCGTTCTGGCCGGTGAAGACCAGATTGCCGCTCTCGGTCGATAGCCCCGCCTCCTGCTCGAAAAGCCGCGCATAGCGCTTTTCGACAGTCTTCAGCACTCGCGACAGCTCGCTCGAAAACGCGGCTGTGTCTGCAAAACCCATCATATAGGCGATGCGTTTCAGTTCTGCCTCGGTCGTCGGCAGCACATGGGCCTGCTCGTCCCGGACCATCTGGATGCGGTGCTCGACATCGCGCAGGAACCAGTAGGCGGATATCAGTTCCTCGCAGGTCTTTTCGTCGATCCATTTTGCTGCAACCAGTGCCCGAAGCATCGGCTCGGTCGCCTTCAGCCGCAACTCTGGTGTGCGTCCGCCGGCAATCAGCTGCTGCGTCTGGACGAAAAACTCGATCTCGCGAATGCCACCGCGGCCAAGCTTGATATTGTGGCCCTTGACGGCGATTTCGCCATGCCCCTTGTGGGCATGGATCTGCCGCTTGATCGAATGAATATCCGCAATCGCCGCATAGTCGAGATACTTGCGGAAGACGAAGGGCGTCAATTCCCGCAGGAAAGCGTCTCCGGCAGCCAGATCGCCCGCAACCGGGCGCGCCTTGATGAAGGCGGCCCGCTCCCAGTTCTGCCCGCGGCTTTCGTAGTAGAGCATCGCCGCCTCGATGGGGATGGCCAGCGGCGTTGCGCCTGGATCGGGGCGCAGACGCAGGTCGGTGCGGAAGACGTAACCGTCGCCGCTGCGCTCCTGCAGGATGCGGATCAGCCGGCGCAGCAATCGCGCAAAGGTTTCCGGCGCCTCGTCAGCGTCCGGCACCAACGGTGATTGCGGATCGTAAAAGATCACGAGATCGATATCGGACGAATAATTGAGCTCGAAGGCGCCCAGCTTTCCCATGCCGAGAACCACGACGCCGGACGTCTGGCTCGGCTTGTCCAGGTCCGTAACGACCAGCTTGCCGCCATCATGGGCGCTCAAAAGTAGATGATCGATCGTCGCGGAAACGGCCGCACCGGCAAAATCGCTCAGCCAGCGCGTCGTTTCGCGCGCCGTAAACAAGCGCTGCAGGTCGGCAAGCGCCAGGACAAAGGCCACTTCGCGCTTGGCGATGCGCAACCGGCTCATGATTTGCGCATCGGTGACCGGCTTGCCCGGCTCGTCGCCTTTCCAGGCATCGCGGGCCGCCGCAATGCAGGCAACGATCAGTGGAACCACAGGTTCGCTTAGGGCGCGAACGAGAATTTCAGGCCTGCTGACGGCGCAATCACGCAGGAACGGAGACAGCGAAAAGGCGGAGACGACGAAATCCCGCACCGCACCTTCGCCAGCCAACAGATCGGCGATCGCCGCGTGATGTTTCGCCATGTCCTTGAGATCGGACAGCACCGATTTCATCTCGGCCTGGCTGGATGGACGAAGCGGGTTCGTCCCGATCTCCGACAGGCGCCGCTTATCCGTGTCCACGCAGACCCTCCCCGCCGTCCTCTTCGGCAAGACAGGTCTATCAGCCGATGGCGACGGGGAAAACCATGCTGGCGGTCAAACCACGATTGTTTTCGGCCCTCGAATCCGTGTCGCCGAGTTCCAGCGTGCCGTGGTGCATCTCCATCACCGCCTCGACCAGCGAAAGGCCAAGTCCGGTTCCCGGCTTGCTGCGGCTTTCATCCAGCCGCACGAAGCGTTGCACGACATGCTCGCGCTGCCCTTCAGGCACGCCCTGCCCATGGTCCGCTACGGACAGGACGACCGATGGGCCGCGCCGCGCGAGCCGAACGCTGATCACCGGATTGTCTGCGCCCTGCGCATATTTGATGGCATTGTCGATCAGATTGCCAAGAGCCTGACCGATCAATTCACGATTGCCGCTGACATGCACACCCTCCGGCACGTCTGCTTCCAACCTCAGCGCCTCATCCTCGGCGACCGGTTCATAGAGCTCGACGCAATCGGCAACGCTGCGCGAAAGATCGACATCACTCATCTCTGCGGCCGCGGCCCCCGCCTCGACGCGGGAAATCATCAAAAGTGCGTTGAACGTGCGGATCAACTGGTCCGATTCGCCAATGATCTCCTCCAGCGACGCCCGATAGCCGGTATTGGTCGATTTGTGCGCAAGTGCCGCCTCCGCCTTGTTGCGCAGGCGCGTCAGCGGCGTCTTCAGGTCATGCGCGATGTTGTCGGAAACCTGCCTGAGCCCCTCGTTGAGCTTCTCGATCCGGCCCAGCATGGCATTGAGCGATTCCGACAGCCGGTCGAATTCGTCCCCGGAGCCGCTCATCGGCAGGCGCTGTGAAAGATCGCCGGCCATGATCTTGGTGCTGGCCTCCGACATGCGGTCCATTCGCCTCAGCGCGTTGCGGCCGATGGCAAACCAGATGATCAGCGCACCGAGACCCATGATGCCGAGCGCCACCATCAATGCCTGGCGCACCAGCACGCGGAACTTCTCCGGCTCCTGCAGGTCTCGCCCCACAAGCACGCGCAAACCGTTGGACAGGAAGAAGACATGGGCGAGCGCGACGTGGCTGTCCTTGCGGCTTTCATCCGTGTAGCGCTGGTAGCGGAACGCCTGCTCCGTCCAGCCTTCCTTGTCGAGAAGACCCGGCTGGAGCGAGGCGACGTTGCCGGCGAGGATTTCTCCGGTCGGGCCGGCGATCACGTAGAGATTGGCGCCCGGCTGGCGCGCACGACGCTCCAGCGTCCGCAACAGGCCATTGACGCCGGCGCGGTTGTAGACCCCCTCGATCTGCGTCACCTCAGCGACCACGGCATCCTTGGTCTGCTGTTCGAGCAGCCGCTGAGACATCGCCGTGACATAGAAGACCAGGAATGCTGCGCAGATGGAAAACAGGATGAGGTAGAGCGCCGAAAGACGCACCGCGGTTGTCCGGAAAAGCACGCGCAACCTGCTCATGGATCGGGACGCCCGTCTCCCTTGCCCGTCTCGTCCTTGATCATGTAACCAGCGCCGCGCACCGTTCGCAGCAGCGGCTGGTCATAGTCCTTCTCGATCTTCGAGCGCAGTCGCGAGACATGCACGTCTATGACATTGGTCTGCGGATCGAAGTGGTAGTCCCAGACATTTTCAAGCAGCATGGTCCGGGTCACGACCTGGCCGGCATTCTTCATCAGATATTCGAGCAGGCGGAATTCGCGTGGTTGCAGCGGGATTTCCTTGCCCTGCCGGCGCACCGAATGGGAGAGACGGTCAAGTTCGAGATCGCCGACGCGATAGGCCATGTCCTGCTCGGGCGCGCCCTTGCGCCGTCCGAGAACCTCGACACGCGCCAGAAGCTCGTTGAAGGCATAGGGCTTCGGCAGGTAGTCGTCGCCGCCGGCCCGAAGGCCGGTTACCCGGTCATCCACCTGCCCAAGTGCCGAGAGAATAAGCACCGGCGTATGAACGGCCTTGCGCCGCAGCTCGGTGATCACGGAAAGTCCGTCGCGGCGCGGCAACATCCGGTCGATGACCAGCACGTCATAGGCATTTTCGCTCGCCATGAACAAGCCGCTTTCGCCGTCGCTGGCATGGTCGGATACGATGCCGGCCTCGCGAAAGGCCTTGGCCAGATAGGCGGCGGCCTCCAGATCGTCCTCGATAATCAGAATCTTCATGCGCGTGACCATAATCCGGGACCCTCGCCTTCCACAACCGGTTTGCCTTGGGAACACTCGGCAACATGCACCTTATCCGTCGGGTGCATCAAACTGCCGAATGCGGAACGCCGCGAAACCGAATGATTTCGCGGCGTTCCTGTCAGTCATCCGTCAGGACCGCGATCAGCCCTGGTTGATCGGCAGCGCCACGAAGCGGCTACCTTGTTCGGCTTCGATCTGGAACAGGGCCTTTGTCCTGCCGTCCTTGCGGGCGCTGTCGAGCACCTTCAGGATGTCGTCCGCAGACTTGACCTCCTGATTGTTGACCGAAACGATCTTCTCGCCTTCCTTGATGCCGCGGTCGCTGGCATCGGAATCCGGATCGACCGATGAAATCGTGACGCCGGTACCATCTTCGGCAGGCGAAACGGTGACGCCGAGGTCAGCCAGTGCCTTTTCGCTGGCTGGCTGCGTTTCCTCGGGCTGCGACTGGTCCGTACCGGCCGAAGCTTCCTTGGTGTCTTCCGGCAGCGTGCCGATTTCGAGCTTCACCGTTTCGGCCTTGCCGTCGCGCCACAGCGTCACCTCGGCCGTGCTGCCCGGACGCATGTCGGCAATCATGCGGGCGAGTTCGCGCGGCCCCTTGATGAGATCGCCATTGACGGCGGTGACCACGTCGCCCTTCTTGATGCCGGCCTTTTCACCCGGTGAACCGGCCTGCGGCTGGACGACCAGCGCACCACCTGCTTCGGCGAGACCCAGCGATTCGGCAACATCCTTGTCGACCGGCTGGATCTGCACGCCGAGCCAGCCACGCGAAACCTCGCCGTCCTTCATCAGATCCTCGACGACGCCCTTGGCGACCGAGGCCGGAATGGCAAAGGCGATGCCGACATTGCCGCCGGAGGGCGAGAAGATCGCGGTGTTGATCCCGACCACTTCACCGTTGAGGTTGAAGGTCGGTCCGCCCGAATTGCCGCGGTTCACGGCAGCGTCGACCTGGAGGTAATCGTCGTAAGGACCGGAGCCGATGTCGCGGCCGCGAGCCGAGACGATGCCGGAGGTCACCGTGCCGCCAAGACCGAAAGGGTTGCCGACGGCAACCACCCAGTCGCCGACGCGCACCTTGCTGTCATCGGCGAAGCTGACATAGGTGAACTTGCGCTTGTCATCGACCTTAAGCACGGCTAGGTCGGTGCGGCTGTCCTTGCCGACCAGCTTGGCGTCCAGTTCCGTGCCGTCGTTCAGGATGACCGTGAAGGCCGAACCATCCGAGACGACGTGGTTATTGGTGACGAGATAGCCATCTTCCGAAATGAAGAAGCCGGAACCCTGCGATGTCGGGTGCAGGCGGCCTTCGCCGCGCTTGCCGTCGCGCGGGCCATGGCCCCGCTCGGCGCGCTTGTCGCCATCCGGGCCGTTCGGGCCGCCGAATTCCTTGAAGAAGCGCTTCAAGGGATGATCATCAGGCAATTCGTCAAAGCCACGGCCACCGAAATCGAAGCTGAAACCATTGCTGGCATCGTCGGAAACCGGATTGGCGCGCGACTGGACGCGAACGGACACGACAGCGGGCGAAACCGCATCGACGACATTGGCGAAACTGGGAACCTGCGGCGCCTCGACCTTGACGGCGGCGGCAAAGGAATGCGTCACGGCAGCGGGAATGCCTGTGGTCAGCATGACAGCCGCGAGGCCCGCGACAGTCGTTGTTTTCAGAACGGTCTTCAGGGAAGGACGCAGTGCTTGGGTGTTGAACATCCGATTTGCCTTTTCTCTCATGTCTGGCTGCGCTGGAGGAACAGCCGATGGGAAAGCAATAGTCGAACGCACCTTACGGACTTGTGTCCGCGACATGAACAATTGGTAATGTTGACGACAAGAACACCCAATGTGTATAGTCAGGGTCCATTATACACACAGGAGGACAGATGCGCACCAACATCGATCTTGACGATACGCTGCTGTCACAAGCCATGGCGGCAACAGGACTCTCCACAAAGAAAGCAACGGTAGAACACGCGCTGAAACTTCTCGTTCGCAACGACCAAAGGCGCAAAGCCATTCGCGACATGAGCGGGATGGGGTGGGACGGCGATCTTGATACGATGCGGCTCGACAATCCTGCCACCGGGCCAGACGATGATCGTCGTTGACAGTTCGGTTTGGATCGCGAACTTGCGCAACCTCGATACCGCCGCTGTGAGACAACTAAGGGCCATTGAGGACGGAAACGAAATACTGGTTGGTGATCTGGTGCTGCTCGAGGTGCTTCAGGGGGCGCGCAACGAAAAACACGCACAGGAAATCGAGCGAAACCTACGCCAATTCTGCGTCGAGCCGATGATGAATGATAGGATCGCAGTTCAAGCCGCGCGCAATTACCGCAACTTGCGGGAGGCCGGGCATACGCCGCGCAAGACCATGGATATGATCATCGGAACGTTTTGTATCGAAGGGGGCCATTCTCTCCTGCATGATGATCGCGACTTCGAACCCATGACCCGGATTTTGGGACTGCGATCGCTCTAACGATCCGAAGTCGCACGAGGTTCGGCCAAAAGTTTCGCAAGCCTTGCTTTTTCCTCGTCGCTCAGTGCTTTGCCCGTCGCCCTGCCGGTACGGCGTCTTGCAGCAATTGCCATGGCCGTTGCGCCGGCGAGCAGCAACACCAAGGGCGTACCCCATAGCAAAAGCGTCTTTGTCTCGAAGCGCGGATTGAGCAGCACAAACTCGCCATAGCGAGAGACGACGTAGTCGATCACCGCTTCGTCGCTGTCGCCACCCTTGATCCGTTCGCGCACGAGGACACGCAGGTCCTTGGCAAGCTCTGCGTTGGAATCGTCGATCGACTGGTTCTGGCAGACCATGCAGCGCAGTTGCGCCGACAGCGCCCGTGCCCGCATTTCCAGTGCAGGGTCGGCCATCACCTCATCCGGATTGACGGCAAAGGACGGCACCGCCGAAAAAAGCAGGAACAGGACAAGCAGGCCCCGGCGGATCATTCCGCCGGCTCCAGCACGAGCTTCTTCTGCTTTTTCGCCCGCGATGGAGCGCCGACCCGAAGCCGCCGGTCGGTCAGCGAGACCATGCCGCCGGCAATCATGAACAGCGTGCCGCCCCAGATGCAGAGAATGAACGGCTTCCACCAGATGCGCACGACCACGCCGCCATCCGCCATCGCATCGCCAAGCGAAACATAGAGCTGGCTGGCCCCGAAGCTGCGAATACCGGCTTCCGTCGTCGGCATCCGTCGGGCGGTATACATGCGTTTCGAAGACCACATCTCCGTCACGTTGACGCCGCCGCTGGTCACCGTAAAATGTCCGGATTCCTCACTGTAATTGGGACCGTTGCCCTGACGCATTCCGTCGAAACGCAGGGTATAGCCGCCGGCTTCCGTGGTCATCCCGGGCTTCATCTCGACGACATGCTCGGTCTCGAACGCAGTCACGGCGACAATGCCGATCATCGTCACGCCAAGCCCCATATGGGAAAGCGCCGTTCCGAAGGCAGAGCGCGGCAGTCCTCTGAAGCGCCGGAAGGCGATGGAGCCCGAAACCTTTCCAAGCCCTGCCCGCAAGGCAAGATCCGTCAGCGAACCGCAGATCAGGTAGACGCCGAGCGCGAGACCGAACATCGCCATGATCGGCCCGCCATGTTCGACGTAGTAGACGATGCCGCCGATCAAGAGACCAACACCCACCGCCGCAAAGAGCCGCTGCCCTGCCCCCAGCAAATCGCCGCGCTTCCAGGCCAGCAATGGCCCGAAAGGCACCGCCAGCAGCAGCGGCAGCATCAGCAATCCGAAGGTCATGTTGAAAAAGGGTGGGCCAACGGAAATTTTCGATCCGGTCAGCGCCTCGAGCACCAGCGGATAGAGCGTGCCCGTCAGAACGGTGGCCGCGGCGGTCGTCAGGATGAGGTTGTTGTAGACCAGCGCGCCTTCGCGCGAGATCGGCGCAAAGAGCCCCCCGGCTTTCAGGCGCGTCGCCCGGAAAGCAAACAGCGACAGCGCACCACCGATAAAGAAGATCAGGATGACGAGAATGAAAACGCCGCGTGTCGGATCGGTCGCAAAGGCATGCACCGATGTCAGGACCCCGGAGCGCACGAGGAAGGTGCCAAGCAGCGACAGCGAGAACGTCATGATCGCCAGAAGCACGGTCCAGATCTTCAGCGCTTCGCGCTTTTCCATGACAAGGGCCGAGTGCAGAAGCGCTGTACCGGCCAGCCACGGCATGAAGGAGGCGTTTTCGACCGGATCCCAGAACCACCAGCCGCCCCAGCCGAGTTCGTAATAGGCCCAGTAGGACCCCATCGATATCCCGGCCGTCAGGCAGGTCCAGGCAGCCAGCGTCCAGGGCCGCACCCAGCGTGCCCACGCCGCGTCGATGCGCCCCTCGATCAGGGCGGCAACCGCGAAGGAAAAGCAGACCGAAAACCCGACATAGCCCAGATAGAGAAGCGGCGGATGGATCGCCAACCCGATATCCTGCAGGACCGGATTGAGATCCTTGCCCTCACCCGGCGCGGGAACGAGCCGTGTAAAGGGATTTGAGGTCAACAGCACGAAAAGCGTGAAAGCCGAGGCAATCCATGCCTGGACCGCCAGCACGTTGGCTTTCAGCGTTTCCGGCAGGTTGCTTCCGAAACTCGCCACCAGCGCCGAAAAGAATGCCAGGATCAAAAGCCAAAGCAGCATCGACCCTTCGTGATTGCCCCAGACGCCGGAATATTTGTAGATCAGCGGAATGAGCGAATGCGAGTTTTCCCAGACGTTCTGCACCGAGAAGTCCGACGTCACATGGGCGTAGGTCAGCGCAGCGAAAGACAGGGCCACCAGTCCGAACGTCGCCATCGCCGCCGTCGTGCCGATCTGCATCAGCGAGCGGTCGGAGCGAAAAGCGCCGACGATCGGCAGGATCGACTGCAGCAGCGATGTCGCTAAGGCCAGCACGAGGGCATAATGTCCAAGCTCGATGATCATTTGGCCGCTTCCTCGCCCTTCCACACGCCCTGTTCCTTCAGCCTGTCGGCAACATCCTTCGGCATGTAGTTTTCATCATGCTTGGCAAGAACGGTATCGGCAACAAAATCCGGGCTCCCGGCAACGAACTTGCCCTCGGTGACGACGCCCTGGCCTTCGCGAAACAGATCCGGAAGAATGCCGGTATAGGTCACGTTGACCGTCCCGATCGTATCCGTCACTGCGAAATTGACGGTCGAACCCTGCCCGCGCTTGACCGATCCTTCGCCGACAAGTCCGCCGAGGCGGATACGCGTTTCCGGTGGTATCTGGGTTTTCTGCAAATCGGCGGGCATGTAGAAATAGGCCACCGCCTGGCTGAAGGCAAACATCACCAGAAGCACGGCGGCAAGCAGAAAGCTGACCCCGCCGCCGATGATCGCCAGGCGCTTCTGCTTGCGGTTCATTTGGTTTCTCCCGAAGGCTTGAGGCCCAGTTCGTCGGCAAGCGCCAGCAATTTCTTGCCCTCTGCGCCATCGGACGGAAAGGCCGCAAGTCCCTGCGTCAGGGCATCCGCAGCCTTGTCTTTCTGGTCGAGGACCGCGTAGGAGCGCACCAGCCGCATCCAGCCTTCGAAATTGGCGGGATTGTCCTTCAGCTTGGCGGACAGGCTGTCGACCATGCCTTCGATCATCGTCCGGCGGTCGCCGGCAGCCATGGTCGCGGCAGCGGCGATATCGTCGGATGTCGGATTTCCCGGCGCGGCCTCTGCCGCCTGCGTGCCCGCATCCGTTGTTGTCGGCTCGCCCTTCAGACTGGTGATATGTTCGTTCACCAGCGGCAGCCAGGGCGCATCCTGCGGCGACTGCGCGAGCAGCTTGTCGAAAGCGGCAAGCGCCAGATCCCTCTTGCCTTCCTGCTTCAACGCCAGCGCCAGATAGAATTCGGCGCGCGGATCGTTCGGCTCGAGCACCAGCGATTTTTGCAGGGCCGTCTGGGCCTCTGTTGTGATCAGGCCTCCGGACAGCGCGATCAGGCTTTCGGCATAACCGCCAAGCCGTGCGGGCGTCGGCCCGAGCAGCCGGATCGCCCGGTCGAAGGCAACGGCTGCATCCTCGATCCGGCCGGTGCGGTAGTAGATGGGCGCAAGAACATCCCAGCCCGACCCGTCTTCGGGGTTCTTGGCAAGTTTCTGCTCGGCCTGCGCAATTAGAATGTTGGGATCGTCGCCCGGATTGGCGAGGCGGGCCGAAAGCGGCGCATCCGGCATGTCCGGGCTGCCGGTCGTCAAATACAGACAGAGCCCCAGCAACGGCAGCAGGATGATGACGCAGAGCTGCGCCAGACGGTTGACGCGGATGGACGAGGCCCGCCCGGTGGACGCTTTCACCGCGTCACTTGCCGAAAGCAGCCGGCGGGCAACCTCGGCCCGCGCGAATTCTGCGTCCTCTCCGGAAATCAGACCCGCCTTCTCGTCCCGTGTCAGTTCGTCCAGCTGGTCGCGATAGACTTCCACGTCATGGCTTCGAGGCGCCTCGGCGCGTGCATTGGCACGCAGCAGCGGCAACAGCAGGGCGGCGGCAACGGCCGCCGTCAGGATGGCAACAAGAATCCAGAACAGCATGTTTGCTCAATTACTATGCGGCACGCCGCATTCCAACTCGAAAACCGGTGATGCCGAAGATTTGAGGCGTTTCGCCGCAACAATCTTGGAACGGATCAGCGCGCGCCGATATTCAGTTGAGCGGCGTCCAGCTGCCGTCCGCGTTGCGGCATGCGGCCCCGCGCGCCACGCTCTGCTGGCCTTTGATGGTCACCGTGTGGCTGTATTGCCGGCAATTCTGCGATCCCACCTGGTAGGGCGCCGCAGCGACGACGGAACCGCTGACGTCCGATCCTTCCCAGACAACCGGCTGTCCGCCCGGCGCTGCTTCCAGTGCGCGGTACTCGGCCTCGAGCGCCCGCTGCCGGTCGGCCTTGCCGATCGCCAGCCCCGCATCACGCCCGATCACGCCACCATCAAGCGCCGCGATCAGCGGTGCCGAGGCATTCGGCTTCTGCGTGCCGCCGGCAAGCGTCGTCTTCTGGCCGGACGTGGAGCCGCAGCCGGACAGCAGGACCGTGCCGGAGACGATCAACACGGCGATCCGGATAGGGATGAATATCTTGGCAGACGTCGTCTTCATCATCGTCAGGCGATCCGGCTTTCTAAGCTTCGTTCCGACCAGCACGAAGCGGCAGCTGTACCGCTTCGATTCCATGGCCGACTATCTTTTTACATTCCACGCCGCAACAGGCAACAAAAGCCGTCGCAAAGCCGCCTGCATCAGCAATTTTAAGGTGGATCCTGTCAAAAAAGACACGCCTTGCGCCATCATGAAACCGCCGGCAGCACCAGCAGGGCCTTCAGCCCGCCCTTCTCCCCCCGCGACAGGCCAAGCGTTCCCTGATATTCGCCAGCGATTTCGCTGACGATCGAAAGGCCGAGGCCTGTTCCCGGCTTGCTTTCGTCCAGTCGCTTGCCGCGCTTGATCGCCACCGCGATCTGTTCCGGTTCGAGCCCCGGACCATCGTCCTCGACCTCGAGCGTGATCCATTGCCGGCGCCCCGGGTCGCGGCCCTGTATGCCCTCCGGCGCGGCATGCGCGCTCAGCGTGACCTGCGATCCGGCATAACGCGCCGCATTGTCCAGAAGATTGCCGATGGTTTCCTCGACATCCTGTTGCTCCATGGCCAGGACCAGTCCGGGCGGCGAGACGAAAAGCACGAAGGTCTTGTCGGCATGCAGCCGGCGCATCACCCGCACCAGACGTTCCAGGACGGGCTCGACCTCCGTGCGCGCCAGCACCGATTCACGCTGTGCGGCAATCCGGGCGCGGTTGAGATAAGATTGCACCTGCATCTGCATCGCCTCGGCCTGCGCCTTGACGAGGTCGCCATGCGGCGCATCCAGCACGCGGGATTCGTTGAGAAGCACGGCAATCGGCGTTTTCAGCGAATGCGCCAGGTTGCCGACCTGCATGCGTGCCCGCTCGATGATCCGGCGATTGCTGTCGATAAGCGCGTTGACCTCGCTGGCCAGCGGCTGGATTTCGCGCGGAAACTCGCCGTCGAGCCGCTCGCTTTCACCGCCGCGCACCTTTTCCAGCGACCGGCGCGCCTGATCGAGCGGCCGCAGCCCGAACAGGATGGCAAGTGCATTCATGCCAAGTCCGCCAAGCCCGAAAATGGCAAGCGCGATGTAGAGATTGCGGTTGAAATCGTCGATATCGGCCTCGAGCACGTCGCGATTGCCGGCGACGCGAAACCGCGCCGTATGGCCCTGAATGTCGAGGACCACTTCCGTCTCGGCCACTTCGACCAGATTTCCGAAGGAATCCGCCGTCGTATAGAAGCGCTCGTAGCGGATGTCGAAGGGAACCTCGTCGACGCTGGCAATCGGCAGCTTGCCGGAGCCGAGCGAGGTCGACATCAGCGGCGGCGTGTTGAATTCGCCGATCGGCTCGACGATCCAGTACCAGCCGGTCTGCGGCTGCGAAAATCTGAGGTCGCCGAGTTGCGGGCTGCCGGCAAGCACCGTGGTGTCATTGACCGAAATCGAATTGATGACGTTGTAGAGCTGGGCGCGAAGCAGGTCCTGGAAGCCGCGCTCCGACCCCTGCCGGTAAAGCGTCGAGATCACGACCCCGATGACGACGAGCGCCAGCACCGCCCAGATGGTCGAGACGAGCAGAACGCGCGCCGTGAGGGACTGCGGTCGGACGCTCATCGGCGGCAACCGCTGCTGGCGGGTTTCGCACAGGTGACCAAGCGGCAAAGGCCACCCTCTACGATCCTGCCCGTGGAAGTCTTACCCGCCGATCGTTTCATGCGGGCTAGGATTTCGCTGTCGCATTGGCCGCACCGGGCGCCTGCATCCGGTAGCCGAGACCGCGCACCGTCTCGATCAGGTCGTTGCCGATCTTCTTGCGCAGGCGCCCGACAAAAACCTCGATCGTATTGGAATCGCGGTCGAAGTCCTGATCGTACATATGCTCGACCAGCTCTGTGCGCGACACAACCTGCCCCATGTGATGCATAAGGTAGGAGAGCAGCCGAAACTCGTGCGAGGTGAGTTTCAGCGCCACGCCATCGACGAGGGCCTTCGAGCCCTTCGTGTCGAGCCGCACCGGACCGCAGATGATTTCCGAACTCGCATGACCGGCCGCACGGCGGATCAGCGCCCGGATGCGGGCCAGAACCTCTTCCACATGAAAGGGCTTCGTCACATAGTCGTCGGCCCCGGCGTCGATGCCGGCCACCTTGTCGCTCCACCGATCACGCGCGGTCAGAATCAGCACGGGCATAACTTTTCCGGCACCGCGCCATTTTTCCAGCACGGTCACGCCGTCCATTTCCGGCAGGCCGATATCGAGGATGACGGCATCGTAGGGCTCGCTTTCGCCGAGATAATGCCCCTCTTCACCATCGAACGCCTGATCGACGACGTAACCGGCTTCCTTCAGCGTCTCGGTCAGCTGCCGGTTGAGATTGACATCGTCTTCGACCACCAGAATGCGCATGAAAGTCCGATCTCCTTTGATATCGTTGCAGACGTCGCCCGTTGCCTTACATCGCGACGCGCACGGTGACCTTTTTCGGCCGCCCGCCATTGCCGGGTATCAGTACCGTGACGACACATTTGCCGTCGCTTGTCGGCTGGGCCGAAAGCAGTTCGCCGCCAGTCTCGGCCACCACCTGCTCGGCCGCCGCGCCGCAATCACCCTCGATCGACACAACCATAGATGGCATATCAATCGCTGGCGGTGCGAAGCCGGCAAGGCCCGCAGCAAGCGCTGTTATGATCAGGGGTGAGGACATGAAAGCACTTTCGACATGGGAAGCATCTTGTAAAATCAATAGCCGATCCTGTCTGAATGGCAAATGAATGTCATCCGGACCGGTATGCTGCTGCCGTCAGCGCAATTTCTTGCTGGCCGAAATGCGGCCCCAGATCGCAATGACCCCGCCGGCAGCCGCAGCGATGGCCGAAACATGCTCCGTCAGGCCCTGCTGATCGCCCGCGCTGATGGAAAGCCCGAGAAGATTGGCACAGGATGCCAGGATCGCAATTGCAGCGCCCCACACGGTCTTCGAAAAATACCAGTTTTTCAGTTCGCTCATGTCATTCTCCTGTGTGAAAATCATTCGATGATCAGCGTCGTCGATGCCGCGATACCGTTTGCCACCGTCGCCCCAACCTGCCGGACTCGGATCGAGACCACTGTCTGGGCCACGCCGAAATCGGCCAGTTCGGCGCTGGCGGAATAGAGGTACTGCGGCTCGAAGACATCGGCGCTGCGCCTGATTGTTTCCCCGTCGAGGATGTCGATTCGGTAGCGTTCCACCACCTCGTCCAGCGCGATGTCGCCGTCGAGCCAGTGATCGGCATCACGCCGGGCACTGCGTATCCAGGAAAAGCGAACAGCGCCCGTCTCGTCCCGGCGCGCCTTCAGATGGACCGGGGCGATCGGCGTTTCGGCCCGCAATCCGCCCGCAAAGGCAAAGGGCCCGACAAGGGTTGCCACCTGCCCCGCCCGTTCTGCAATCCAGTTCATCGCCTGGCCGGCTTCGCTGCCACTGAGCCCCAGGGCCTTGACCGCCGCGTTCAGGACCACTGTCGCGGTTCCAGGTGCAGCACCCGAACGCATAGCGTCGTCCGTCCCGTGCAGGCCGCGCAACAGCCCCGAAAGCCGCCAGCGTGCCGCCGAAATCTCCTGCGCCACGCGATAGCCGATCACTTCCCAGGCACCGTTCTGGGCAAGGATGGCGATGCGGTTCTGGCCGTTCAGCACCGCGATCGTCGATGCGGATGAGAGACCGCCGAAATGCAGGTCGATCACGACGATTCCGACCGGATCGAAACGCCCGCGAATACCCTCCGACAGCGCCTCGGCCAGAACACCCGTCTGGGCGGGCTGCTCCAGCCGCACCCGTGCCTGATAACCATCGAGCCCGGCCGACGACGACAGCATGACCGCGTGCCACGGCCTGGAAAACACCGCTGCGCGAGCAAAGCTGCGGGCATCGCCCGCCTCGTATTGCGGCAGGTCCATGAGATGAATGACGGGATCGAAGCCGTCGGAGACCTGCCGGCGTGGGTGGCTCGTGCCCTCCGATGCCGATGCGCCGTTTCCACCGGACGGAACGAAGCCGCGGGCTTCGACGGCCCGCACCGCGCCATCCTCGATTCGCGAAATCAGGAAAGCGCCTTCCGGCCCATCTGCGAGCGCCACCACATCGCCTGGCTCCAGCGCAAGCGACGCCGGAGACAGGGAAAAACGGACGCTGCGTCTTGCCGCCTGGTGCTCCCGCAAGCCGTCTTCGGCAGCCCCCAGGGCCGCCCCTTCATGCAGCACACCGGACAGGGAAAGACGCAAAACCCTGTCATTGCCGGGCAAGGTGCTGCGCGACCGCGCCGTGCTCTTTTCATAATCCCGGCGGCTATCGAAGTGGTCGAGGATGGCCTCGCTGGCATAGTCGCTGCCATGGCCGCGGATTTCCGTGATCAGCGCTTCGTCATCGAGATCGGCGAGCACCGGAATGCTCGTCGGCGCGGCAGCCAGCCGCATGCGCGACCGGAAACGCAGCGTGCCGCCATCCTCCACCGCATCGATCTGCAAGGCCGCCATCAGCGGCTCCAGCACGTCCCGGGCAGAACCCTGCTCGGCCTGCACGTAGCCGCCGAGATCGCCGCCGACGCAGGCCGTGTCGCTGCCGTCGAAACCATGATCGGCAAGAATGGCGCCGATCACGTCGCCCGCCGTACCGGCGCCGAGCCGTCCGTTCAGCCAATGCCCCCTCTGCCAGTTGCCGCCATCCGACCAGAGTGCGGTATTTTCGGGAAAGGCCGGCAGCGGTCGCGCATCCCAGGTCCACAAGAAGATGTGATCCGGATCGACGCAGGCCGGTGCGCCGGGTGATGACCAGAAGCCGAGCTGCGCGTCCAAAAAGCGGCGCTGCATCGCATCGCAGCGGGCGCCGTTCGAAAAATGCGGAACCGCCGTTTCTGACGATTTCGGATCGGTGAAGACGTTCGGCTGGTTGGCCCCCTTGTCGATCGCCGGGCAACCGGCTTCCGTGAACCAGATCGGCTTTGATCCGGGAAGCCAGGCCGTCGGGCTCGCCAGTTCCGCCCCGCCGATGCGATCGTGATGCGGCTCGCTCCACCAGTGGGGAATATCCTTGTAGCGGTAGACCCAGGGTTTTGCCGAAAGCCCGTCGGTGATCGCGGTGCGCAGGCGGTTCCGGCGATCGGCATCGCTGGCATAGTACCAGTCGTACCCCTCGCCCGAAAGAACCATCGCGCCCATGGCGTCGCGGTCTTCGGCCAGCCGGAAGCCGTCCGGATTGCCACTTTCCATGTCGCCGTCACGCCAGTCGGCGAGCGGCATGTAGTTGTCGATGCCGACCGCATCGATCGCCGCGCTCGCCCAGAGCGGATCGAGATTGTAGTGCACCTCGCCTGAGCCGTCGGCCGGATGATATCCGAAATACTCGCTCCAGTCGGCGCCATAGGTCAGCTTCGTTTCGCCGCCGACAACCGCCCGGACATCGTCCGCCAGCGTCACCAGCGCCTCGACAAAGGGAAAGGCCCCGGACGCGTCGCGAATCCTTGTCAGCCCGCGCAGTTCCGAACCGATGATGAAGCCGTCGACGCCCCCGGCCGCCTGCGCCAGCAATGCGTAGTGCAGAACGAGCCGCCGGTATCCCTCGTCCGTTGCGGTGAACATCACGCTCGTGCCGGAAATCGAAAAGTCAGCGGCCTCCGCCACGCCGCAAAAGGCCTCGATCTGTGTGCGGGCCGCAGCCGTCCGGTCCGTGCTGCCGGGTTCGCCGCTGGCCGGATGGCAGGTGATGCGTCCGCGCCAGGGATAGGCCGGCTGCCCCGTTCCGCCATAGGGATTGGCGAGCGTGTTGTCGGCGGCAATGTCCATCATCACGAAGGGGTAGAGATAGACCTTCAGCCCGCGCGCCTTCAGATCGGCGATCGCCGCGACGACGCTTGCATCGCTCGGCGTACCGCCATAGGCCGGCCCGCCGCCATTGCTGCTGACGGCATGGGCCGTGGCGCGCGCAATGCCGGAGACCGACCAGGCCCTGCTTTCATGGTCGCGCAGCGGCGTTTCCACCCCCGGAACGATCCGGCATTGCCCCGCCCGCAGGTCCGTTCCGAACCAGGAAACGACCAGCGCCACCCGCTCCAGATTGGGGCACAGCGCCTGCAATTCGTCGATCGACGCTTCCCAGTCCGATGCGCCGTGAAAGATGTTGCGGTTGATCAGGCGGCTTTCGCCGGCGCCGGTTCGCTCCGTCACCACGGCCGGATCGTAGCCATGTTCGCTGGAGCCGGGAATGAGCGTGACAGCCCGGATCGCCGCTTCCAGCGTCCCGACGGGACGCAGGACCTCGAACTGGATGACCGGGATGCGGTTGCCGTAGGCGTCGAGCGGAAAACGCTCGAACACGGCATAGGCCAGCCCGCGATAGGCCGGCGCCTTGCCGGTCCCCTGCTTGGCCTCGATCAGCGGGTCCGGCATCTGCGCCTGCGTGCCCTTGTGGATACGCATCTCGATCCCGGTCAGGTCAAGTTCGCGACCATCGGCCCAGACCCTGCGCACATGGGCGATCTCGCCTTCGCAGATCCCGAGCGCAAGATTGGCATAGTAGCGAAACGTCTCGACACGCGGCCCGCTGGCCTTGCCGCCCTGCCGCTCGACCCGCACCTCCTCCTCGAAGCGTGTCGCCCAGATCAGCGTTCCGCCGACCCGCACCGTGCCATAGGCGCGGGTGATCGCCGTACCCTCGTCGGCGCCGCTGATGCGGGCATCGCCGAGCCGCGCACCGCGCACCGTAGTCATGCCGTTGACGATCGAGCGGTCGACGGCCGATCCGGCGAGCGCCCCGACGGCGCGGCCAAGCACGGCCCCGACAGGACCAAAGACGCCGCCGAGTGCGGCCCCGGCCGCCTGCAGGAGTATCGTTGCCATGCTTGGCCTCTTTAGGTTTACGGTCTGTCAGGAAAACGGAAGACACCGGCGATCCGGCGCCGCCAGGACGCCACCAGCGCGGATTCGATCACCGCCGCCTGCTCGTAGGCATGGATGAAACGGTCCGGGGCGCTCAGGATTCCGGCATGTTTGGCTGGCATGCCGGGTCGCCATCGGAAAAGCAGAAGGTCGCCGCTGGCCATCGCGGCCAATGGCAGGACCGGGCCGCAATGGCGGATCGCCGCCGCCATCAGCGCGTCGCCGGCGCCCCGTTCGGCCCAGTCGGGCTGATAGGCCGGCGGCAGTTCCGGCTCCGCATCGTAAAGTTCGCGCCAGACGCCCCGCACCAGCCCCAGGCAATCGCAGCCGACGCCCTTCAGGCTCGCCTGATGCCGGTAGGGCGTCCCGATCCAGGCGCGGGCCGCCGCAACGACCGTGTCGGCAAGTACGTCATTGGCGGCATTGATGTCAGCCAGCAGCCCGGACGCAGCGCCGATCGCCGGCGCGCTCCCTCCCCCTTGTGGGGAGGGTTGGGGAGGGGGTGGTCCTTTCAAACTCATGATCTTCCCATCCGCCCCCCGCCCCTCACCCATACAGCGGCCGCCCGTCATGCACGCTGTCGCCATCGGCATAACCGAAGGCAAAGTCCGCGCCCGGAAGATGCGGAAACCCCTGAAAATTCAACGGATTGCCGAACTTGTTCCGGCAGGTGGCAAAACTCTTGTCGCAACCAACCCTGATCTCGAACGGATCGCCGACGGCAACCTGCACGGCGGGCGGCAGCCACAGCGACAGCGTCACCGCACCGCCATCCTTACCGTGATTTTCGATATCGACGCTTTGCCCGGCAGCAGCCCCGTCCAGAAACCGGATCGTACCATAGCGATAGAAACCGGATGCAGCCCCGGCCAGCCCCCCGACAATCAGCCGCGTCGCACCGAGCAGTGCCGTCACCATGCCCTCCGCCTGCCATGGCGCCACGTCGATGTTCATCTTGCAGCGCGCGTCGCCAAGCACGGCGTCGCAGCGACGGCTGTAGATGCGGCCCTTCACCTGATCCAGCCTGTGGGTCAGGCGGCGCAGTTCGGCGCGGAATGCGCCGCCGGCTTGTGTCACCTCGCCGATCTCCTGCACCCGCAGCAGCATATGTTCGTCGACCGCCTGCCAGTTGACGAGAAAAACCTCGACCCGTGCGCCGTCATAACGTCCGGCCAGCACATCCGCCTCGCTGATCGCCGCGCTTGAAAAGCCGCCCGCAATCTCGCTCGCATCGACCGAAAGCCCCGATGTCGCCTCGGTATCGCTGGCCTGAAACCCGCTGGCCGCACGAAAATCCGTATCCTCGAAGTGAAGGTCTCGGTCGTGCTCGGTGAAGCCGAGCACGACGCCGTCCTGTCGCGTCACCCGCCAGGCATGGCAGACCGACGTCGTATCGCCGGTCAGATGCTCCGCAAGTCCGGGATGCAGCTGTTTCATGGCCGGATCTCCACCAGCGGAATGGACGGAATGCGCCCTGCCTTGAACTGCGCCAGATCGATATCGATCCGGTCGATGTCGAAGCGCACGGGCACGTCAAACTGGTAGCCCGCGCCCACGATCGCGCCGGAACCCGGAATTTTTGCCGGCACGAAGGTCACGATGCCCGTCGTGATATCCACGGCAAAGTCGCCGGGCGAAGCAGCAACGCCTTCCACCGAGACAATGACGCTGCCATCCACCGGCTTTTCGATCGGCCGCACCGAGGCGCCGCCCGCATCGGCATAGGTCTTGATAAGCGCAAAGCTGGCCGTGCTACCATCGCCGGTTCCGATGATCTGGTCGCCGGCCGTGGCTGTTTCCAGCGGCCCACAGGACTTGCAGTCGACGGGGTCGCGAAAGCGAAAGCCGTACACCTGCCCCGCCCGTGCCTCGAAGAAGGCAAGCACCGCATAAAGATCGTCGATCGACCTGATCCCCGATCCCGCATCATAATGCCGCCGCGCATCGCGCCAGCGCCAGTTGCGGTTCTCCCGCCCGTTCGAAAGACTGACAATATCCGTCCGCCGCACCGGCCCGCCACTCGTGCCCAAGGCAAGGCGAAGCGGAAACCGGATTTCGTGAAATCCTGTTGGCATGGTGTTTTTCCGTGTGTGTGGAGTTGGTGGGGAGTGTTCCTGTGCGAGCGATGGCGGTTCTAATTCACCCGAGGAAGACCTTGGGGCCGGCAAAAGGGGACGAAGAGGTGGCGACCTATCGCCCATCTCTCAGGAAGCAGCGATTTTATCATCGCCGCCCTCGGTGAGGGCGAGTGCCTTGTAGCGCGAGCCGAAAGTGATAATGCTGCGTTAAGGTTCAGCCTATGGAATTTCAATGAAGCGACGAACATCAAAGCGCCTCGCGATTGCATTTCTGCTTTGGCCCGTTTTTATCTGCCTCTTGGTGGTTGTGCCTTTCTACGTCGTTTATTTTTGGCTGGGGCAGCAGTCCCTTGAGCGGTTTTTTGCCGACATGACACCAGGCCTCACGTTCGTGCTGCGAGCGGCGATGTTTGTCGAATTTTGTTTGTGGATAGCGACTGTTCAATATCTCTTTAACTTCGCCATCTGTTGTTTGGAGCGTTTTTTTCCCTGGCGGGTCGAGCAGATGCGAAACGAATGGATCTCCTTTTTCTTGTGGGATGAACTCAATGGGGATCGAGAGCTTATCTGAGACAGCTCGCCGCCAGCACATTATATGAAATGGCGTAGTTGCGGCCTCCCTGGTTGCGTGAAGGCGAGCATTTGCGATATTGGATTGGTCATGGTTGCAAACCTTCTGAGACGAATTGGGATAGGTATTGCTGTAGTTGGCTGCATCGGTGCATCGCTTGTCTGGGCGTTCACACCGCTTCCCCTGTGGACAGTCTTCGCTATCGCTGTGGTTTTTGCGCTGACTGGGTTCAACATTGCAAGCATCCCAAACCTTCCCGACGGATGGTTTCAGCAAACGATTAGAACTGGAAAAGACGTCCCAGCGCCGGGAAGCCGCTACGGCGTTCGCATTCGCGAAACGGAGGAAGAAAAGATCGATCCTGATCTTCTGAAAAACGAGCTTCGTGAATTGGGAAGCCAAATTGATCGCAATCGTTATTAGCTGTGCTCCTGCCCAATCGAGTTTTTTTGACAGAGGAGGCAGAGTGGCGGCTAGGTCTGATGTGGGCAAAGTGATACCCATCACATGTCCAAGGGGTGACGGGCATACATCTCCCCCTCACATCCCCCGCCGCCCGCGCGAGACCGTCCGCGTCAGCATGGCCGCAATCTGCCCCTCCGATTTTCGAAAGCTCTGGGCATCGGTCGCCGTCACGTTGAAAACCACGTTCATCGCAGGCCCACCGCCGGCAACGCCGAGCGAGCCGTCCGATCCGCGTTTCAGCGGCAGGATAGCCTCGGAGCCCGCCTCGCCCATCAGGCCGAAATTGCCCCCCATCGGAAAATAGGTCGGCGCCGAGACGATGCCACCCGCCGCAAACGGCGTCACCCGACCCGGCACGCCGCCGGCGGCAAACGCCGTCGCGCCGCCCAGACCATTGGCAAGACTGCCGATCATGCCGGTCAGCGCCGAGCCGAGCATGTTTTCGAGCGGCTTCAATCCCGCCGACAGGGCAATCTCGCTCAGTCGCAGGCCGGCGCCTTTCAGCACATCCTCCAGCCCCTTGCCGCCCCGCGTCGCAGAAACCAGCGCGCCGGTCAGCGCCGAACCGAAGGCGCGCGAACGCCCTTCCAGATCGGACAGAACGCTCTCCAGCGCCTCGGCCTCCTGCGTTGCTGCGGCAAAATCCGTCGTCTCGACCATGTCGCTCTCCTTCCTTGAGGCGGCTTCTCACCAATCACTACCCACTACCCACTAATCACTTCGCACTTCCCCATCCGGAAACGCCCCCATCAACGCCGCCAGCCCGGATCGATCCGGCACACCCATGCGGGGCTTCCACCAGCCGCTTGCCTCAGACAGTTCGCGCGGCGTCATCACCCAGAAGTCACGCGGGGGCAGCCGCAGCAGGCAAAGTCCGAGATGCAGCACATCGGCCCAGGGAAACGGCCTCGTGTCGGTCATGCTCACGCCCGCTGCGGCACCGGAGGGTTTGCGGTGGCCTCATCGGCCTCGCCAAACGTTGCCGCCAGAAGCGCGCCTGTCAGTCTGGCGAGACCGCCAAGCCCGCCCTCGACGCTCATCGTCGCCACATCATCGTCGCAGACGAGATTGCCGCCGCCGCGCAGGCCGGCGCCCAAGATCCGGATCATGTCCTGTGCCTTCAGGCTGCCGGCCGAAAACCGCGCGGCAAGATCCATCAGATTGTCCGCAGCAAAGGCCGTCTCCAGTTCGGCGAGGCTGCCGAGCGTCAGGCAGAGGATCCGCCGTTCGCCGCCGATCACTGCCTCGACCTCGCCGCGATGCCGGTTGGCCCGCCCAGCGATCCCATGGGAAACCGAGTCCATCAGAGCACCGCAAACGTCAGCGCACCGGCCGATTCCAGCGCCAGTTCGAACAGAACCTCGCCGTTGTATTGCCCGGAATATTCCAGCGCCGTCACCTGGAAGGGACCGGTCAGCGTGCCGAAATCGGGAATGACCACCTGCCAGTTGAGGATCGTGCTGCCGAAGAAGGCCGAACGCACCAGCGCGTCCGAACTCTGGTCCTTGAAAATGCCGGCGCCAGACAGCGATGCCCGCTGCACGCCCGCGCCACCGAGAAGTTCACGCCAGCGCCCAGCCGATTCCGCATCCGTCACGTCCACCGTCTCGGCATTGAAGGCGAGCCGCTTGGATCGCAACCCCGCCACCGTCACGTAACTCCCGCCATTGTCGATCTTCAAGAGAAGATCCTTGCCCTTCTGCGCCACCATGTCTGCGTCCTTTCAAAACGAGAAAAGCGCCCGATTGGGGGCGCCAGAATGCAAATCCGAATATCGACATCACTCCGTCACGGCCCGAAACACCATCTCCGCCACATGGCCCTTGGCCTTTGCGTCGCGACCGGTGCGTGTCCGCTGGTGGCGCAGGTTGACGAGTGCAGCACCGGTCAAGGACAGCGCCGCATCGTCGAGCAGGGCGCGAATACGGGCTGCAATCTGCTGCGTCGCGCGATGCCCGCCCTCGCCGCTGCGCACCTCCAGCGTCACGAGATGCTCCTCCCCCGGCTCGCTGGCCGTCGACCAGTCGCGGGTCTCGATGCCGGCGATACGCACGTAAGGCGCCTCGTTGCGCGTCAGCAGCCGGTCGTGCACCCCGTTCGTGCCGATCAGCGCTGTCAGCGCGGCATCGCCGGTCAACCGGGCGTAGATCGCCGTCTGCAGGGCTTGCATGGCGCTCATTTCCCGTCCTCCTCGCAGCGGCAGACCAAATAGCGGCGCGTCTCGTCCGGATCGAAATGCGCCCTGATGCAGAACAGCCGGGGACCCTTGCGAAACCGCATGCCGGCTGTCACGTCGTCCCGAAACCGGATCGATATCCGGTGCGTGATCGAAAACACCGCCATGTCCGCCTGCTCACGATCCGGCATCGAGACCGGCTCGATCCTTGCCCAGAGCGATGTCACGATCGCATAGCCCGGTACGATACCGCCCTGCCCGTCGCTGACCGGCACCGGCATTTCCAGCTCCAGCCGGGCGGACAACTGGCCGGGATCAAGCATCGTCGCGTCCATCGTCAAAGCCCCCGCCGGCAAAAGGGCGCGATCAGCCGGTCGTAGCCGGCAGGCACCGCGGCCGGCTGGCTGTCGGGTGAAACGGCGCCGCGGCACTCGTAAAGCAGTGCCACGTGCAGCAGCAGGGCGCGCTTCAGCGTATCGGGGATGTCGGTCCCCGCCTCGCCAAAACCCGCGGTGAAGTCGATCTCGATGCCGTTGATCTGCCGCCCGATCACGGGGCGGGTCGGCAGCATCAGCCGCGCCGGACGAGCCTGCCCGTCGAGAATGGCATCGGCCAGGGCCAGGTCCTGCGGCAGCCCGGCCGCGTCGCAAACCGTAACGGTCTCAATGCTTTGTACCGGGCCTTTGGCAATTTGAATCACCGGCCCGCACGGCCAGTCATCAAGGTAGAGCCGGAATGTCCGGCTGATCAAAACAAGCCCGGTCGCCTGCTCCAGATACTGCCGCGCTGCCCGGATCAGATCCCCGATCAGGCTATCCTCGGTCGCGCCATCGACGCGCAGATGCACTTTCGTCTCGGCAAGCGTCAGCGGTTCGCCTGATGGTGGCGTCAGTTCGGTGATGGTCATGGATGTCTCCGTCAGCGGAAAAGGAGGGGACGGACGCGGCGGGAGGGAAGCCGCGTCCGCCTTCATGCGCCGGCGGCAGGGAAGACCGCCGGGCACAAACTGCCGACACGTCTTGAAAAAGAGCTGCCGCCCGATTTTTCAAGATGCGTTTTCAGGATGCGGACGTCAGGAGACCGCGAATTTCACCAGCTTGATCGCCTCGAAATTCTGCACGCCGCCGCCGACGCGCTTGGTCGTGTAGAACAGCACATAGGGTTTGGCCGAATAGGGATCGCGCAGCACGCGCACCCCGGTGCGGTCGACGATCAGGTAACCGGCCGCGAAATTGCCGAAAGCGATGCCATAGCTGTTGGCAGCGATATCCGGCATGTCTTCGGCTTCCGTGATCGGAAAGCCCATCAGCGATGCCGCCTGGCCGGCAGCCGCCGGCGGATGCCAGAGATAATTGCCGTCGGCATCCTTGAACTTGCGGATTTCCGCCTGCACCTTGCGGTTCATGACGAAGCTGGCATTCTGCCGGTGCCCGGCCTTCAGTGCATAAATCGTGTCGATCAGCGTGTCGGACGGGCCGCTGGCCTTGAAGGCGCCGGCAGCACCCGTGGCGATGTAGCCGATATTGCCCCAGCTCCAGCTCGCATCCGCGACATTGGTATAGTTCAGGAACCCCTTCGGCTTGTTGGTGCCGTCGCCGGAGACGAAGGCCGTTCCCTCCTGTTCGCCAAAGGCGATGTCGACCTCGGACGCGATCCAGCTCTCGATGTCGACCGCCGCATCGTCGAGCAGCGCCGCCGTCGCCGCGGGCATGGCATAGAGCTCCATGGTTGGAAACGAGAGCTCGGCCAGTTGCGGCGTCGTCGTCTGCGGCCGCGCCGCGGTTTCCGAAACCCAGCCCGTCGCCATGCCGGCCAGCGCAAACGGCTTCTTCAGGACGGAACCGGAAACCTGGCGCACCGTTGCCAGTGCCCGGATCGGCGAGACCACGGAAAGCCTGCGGCCGATCTCGCTGTCGGTCTCGCTCGGCACCAGATAGCCGCCATCGGTGGCCGAGCCGATCGAAAATGCCTTGCCTTCGAGGTCGCGCAGCCCCTGCTCGTCGCCGCGGCGGATATAACCCTCGAACGCCGCCTTGTGCTCGACGGCCTCGAGGCTCGATACGTCGCTGCGGCCCAGCGCCGGACGCGCCTTCTTCAGCACCAGCTGGTCGAGCAGGCGCTTCTGCTCGTCCATCGTCCGGTTGATGCGGTCCATCTTGTCGCGGGTCACGACATCGGCGGTCAGCTTGGTTTCCAGTTCGCCCAGCCGCCGATCGTTGGTTTCCTTGAAGGCCTCGAAGGCGCCCATGAAATCGTCGAAGGCCGCGGTCATCGTCTCCGGCACCGTCTTGATTTCCGGCGCCACTATCCGTGTTTCGCTCATCTTGTCCTGTCCTTGTCTGCTTGGAGTTTCATCATCCGGGTCGCCCGCCGCATCCGGCGCACGAGTTCCGTTTCGGGGTCGCGGAACCACCGCGCATTCTTGACGTTCGAGACGCGGGCCGAAGGCAGCATCGGGAAGGTCACGATCGAGATTTCCCAGAGGTCGGCCTCGAGGATCCGGCGCACGCCGCTCTTGCCGTCGGTCTTCGCCTTGACGGTCTGGAAACCGATGGAGAGCCCGTCGACCGCACCCGCCTTCATCAGCTGGTGCACCTCCTGCGCCCGCGCCACGCCCGGCGAAAGCTGGCCTTCGACATAGAGCCCGCGCGCATCCTCGCGGATCGTCTTCCAGGCACCGAGCGGCTCGCCCGGATCATGCTGGAAAAGCATACGCACACCGCTTGCACCGCGCCGCGAAAGCGAGCGCGAAAACGCCCCCGGCTCGATCGCATCCTTGCCGAGATCGACCTCGCCGAAGATGCTGGCATAGCCGGAGAAGCGCCCCTCGCCGGTCACCCCGGCAAGCGTCAGATTGGCAAACTTCTGCGTTCGCCAGACAGGCAGGCTGTCGGTCGTCATGGGATGTCTCCGATGTTGAAAAAGCGAATAGTGGGTAGTGGGTAGTGGGTAGTGGGTAGTGAGGTTTCCGCAAAGCAATCCAACGGCAACCATTCGCTATTCGCCAAATACTACTCGCTACCCACTACTCACTACTCACTGTTTCCACCGCTCCGCCACGCGCGCCACCGCCCCCAGCACCCACCAGGCACAAAGGCTCGCCGCCGCAGAGCCCGCCAGCATCACCTCGGTGCCCGATAGGACGCCGGCAATGCCGAGTTTCGTGAAGAGCCAAAGCCCGGCCGGTCCGCCGAAAATCAGCCCGCAGATCAGCCCGGTGAAAAACCGCGACGCCGCCTCGCGCCTGCCCTTCGGCAGCATGTAAACCAGCGACACCGCGGCACCCGCAGCCGAGCCAATGCCCCTGGCTGCCCAGAGCCCCGGGTCATTGCCAAAATCAGCCATTTGTTAAGTCCTTGATGATATTATCTAAACACAACCAAAACAGTCGTTCGATCCGCCTGACGCAAGGTCAGCCGCGGCATGACGCAACGTCAGCTGTTCCATTTCTCTGAATCTTTTGAGTCGCTTGGATGGTTGTCTTCAAAGCTTGAATCAACACCTTCACAGCTTGATTCAACGCGCATCTCAATCAGAATCCAGTTTCTTGGATAACCTGATGGAAAGACAACGCATTGTCGTTTTTACGAGCCGATTGACAGGCAACCGAACCCCTTCCCCTCAATACCCCACCGCCTGCCGCTTTTCTTCGTCGGTCAGAAAATCCGCATCCTTCAGCCGCGCCCAGACTTCCGCCCGTTCGGCGCTGAGCCCCGCCACCTGGTCGAGGTCCGGCGCCAGCCGAAGCGTCTCGCCAAAGCTTTCCGAAAACCATCCGGAGAGCGCCGAGAGCGTGCGAAACAGCATCGGCAGCACCGTCAGGCGATAGAAGGCCCGGTTGGCCTCCTGGTAGTTGGCATAGGTGTTGTCGCCGGGAATGCCGAGCAGCATCGGAGGCACACCGAAGGCGAGCGCGATGTCGCGCGCGGCCCCATTCTTTGCCTCGACAAAATCCATGTCCTTGGGCGAAAGCCCCATCGCCTTCCAGTCCAGCCCGCCTTCGAGCAAAAGCGGCCGCCCGGCCCGCATCGGCCCGGAATAGCCCTCGTCGAGTTCGTTTCTCAGCCGCTCATACTGGTCGGCCGAAAGATTGCCGCCCTCCTTCGGCTGGTAGACCAGCGCACCCGAAGGCCGGGCCGAATTGTCGAGCAGCGCCTTGTTCCAGGTGGCAGCCGCATTGGAAAGATCGAGCGCCATCTGCGCTGCCTCCAGCGGCGGAAAACCGAGATGATCGTCGAGCGGATGGAAGAGCCGCAGATGCAGCAGGCCACCCTCGCCGACTGCATGCCGTCGGACAAGCGTGCCGACACGGTATTCATAGGCCTCCGGCCAGCCGTCACGTCCCTCGAGAATACGAACCCGGTCCGGCCGCAGCAGATGCAGTTCCCGCACCTCCTCGCCGACGCGCAACGCCTCGATATAGGCATTGCCGGAAAGCAGCAGATGGCCGTAGAGCGTCTCCAGAAAATCGACGCCGCCCATCCGCCCGTTCGGCCGGGAAAGCAGCGCCAGCACCGGATGGTCGCTCACTTCCTGCGGCCCCTCGTAGAGCAGAAGCGGCACCGAGGCCGCAGCCTCCGAAATCAGCCGCACGGCCCGATGCGCGGCCGGGTTCTTCATGAATCCCTCGCGCGAAAGCCCGGCATAGGTCCGGCCGGTCCAGTGCGCCCGTGCCTCCTTGGAAAGAGCGATGAAGCCGGTCGCGGCTTTCGCCTCGGTCCCGGCCTTGCCCCCGGAAAATGACGTTCTGTCCCCCGGGCGCAGCCACGGCAGGCGGAAGGGATTTTTCATCGGGCCATATCCTTGAAAGAGATCGTTCGAAGTCAGAAGCAGGTCCTATCGAGCCTGCAGTCAGCCAGGCTCACCCGGCATGGCCGGAAAGCGTGATCGCCGCGTGGTAAGCCCTGCCATAGCCCGCGACGATGGCCGCCCTGTCGCGGCCGTTGATGATCCGCCGCGCGCCGGTCCAGTCGGTCCTGGAAACCGAAAAATAGTCCGCCAGCCGCTTGCCGGTAAAACTGCCGCGGATCATCCCCTCGACGAGAATATCGGCGGCCACCCCGGTCTCCATCGCCCGGTCGGGATCGGTGACCAGATCGATGCCGGTCAGCGCCGTCATCCGCTCGTAGTTCGCCCTGTGGGTCAGTTGCACCAGCCCGCGCCCCAGCCAGCTCTTTCCATCGGCATCGCGCCGCCAATAGGGCACGGAGACCGAAGGCAGGCGGCCACGCCGGTAGGCGCTGTCGAGCACCGCGATCGCCCGGTCGTCGCTTTCAGCAAAGGTCTCGCGCACCGGCTGCATCGTCCGGCCCGTCTCGTGATGCGCGGTTGCCAGCATATAGGCCAGCCAGCAACTGTCCGATCCGTCCGTCCGTCCCGAAACGCGGTCGAGAATCTCCGAAATGCCGCCCACCTGGCCGCGCGTCAGCCGCCCGTCGAACAGCGAGGAGCGAACCGTCTTGAAGAACAGACTGCGGTTGAAAGTCATGCAAAGACACTCCCGGAAGAATGGGGCCAAAAAAGCTGTGACCCTAAATCGATTGAACGGAATTGAATCGTTTAAACTGTTTAATGCCGTGATTTACTTTGCGTTTGCGATGTGAAAACTCGTCTCGATAAACAAGCATGCTTCTGATCGAGGAGGATCGAATGAACGCAAACACCAAAATGCCGTCCGAAGCCGAACGTGCGACCATCCCGCAGCCTCTGCTCGACCGGATCGAAAACGAATGGCACCAGATGCGCGTCAACGCGCCGGCTACACCGAAAACCGCAAGCGACAGCCAGCGCTGAAAGCCGGCCCGGCACGAACCGGCCCGGCACGAACCTGCACGGTGCAAACCGCTGTTTCAGATCCCGCGCACCCGCGGCTCGCCATGACCTTCCAGCATCAGCGCCGTCAGCGCCCAGACCAGCGCATCCAGCCGGTCTGGCGAGCGGCCTGACGAAAGCCCCTCCGGCCCGAAATCGCACATCTGGTCTTCGAGTGCCGGAAACGAGCCGGCATGCACGACGCGGGACTGTTCGTAGAGCGCCGCCACCGGCTCCGCCCGCAGCCATTTACCGCGCGACGCCCGCACGGTCTTTACCGGCACTTGCGCATCGATGCCGCGCAGCACGGCGGCGACCATGTCTCCGCCCTGGTTGATCTCCGCGAGGATCCGGTCGGCATCGAAACGGCGATAGGCGCGCACCACCGCCTGCGCCCATCCCGCAGGACTTGCGCTTTCCACCGAGCAATCGGCGAGAACGACGCCGCGGCCCTGCCGGTCGAGCCCCGCCACCACGATACCGCAGCAGGATTGCGCCCCCGCACCAGCCGGTGGATCCACCGCCACGACGATCCGCGACAAAGGCCCGGCATCGCGCAGCTTCAGTGCCTCGATCAGCGACCGCGACCAGAGCGCATCCTCGCGATCGACGATCATCTCGCCGTCCAGTTCCTGCCGTCCCAGCCGTGTACCGCCATAGCGCTTCGCCATCGCATCCAGGAATCCCGGCGCGAGGTTTTGCGCATTGTCGGTGGTGCGGATCTGCCGTGTCCGCGTTGCGGGATCGGCAATCAGCGCCTTCAACAGCGGCAGCGGTCGCGGCGTCGTCGTCACCAGCACCTGTGGATGGTCACCGAGCCGCAGCGCAAACTGCAGCATGTCGAAGGTCTCCTGCGGATGCTTCCACTTTCCAAGCTCGTCGCACCAGGCAAAATCGAATTGCGGCCCGCGTAGCGATTCCGGGTCTTCCGAAGAAAAGATCTGCGCGATCGTCCCGTTCGGCCAGACCAGCCTGCGGCGCGATGCCTCGAAATCCGGGCGGTTGCGCCGGGCAATGCGGCAGATACCGGAAATCCCGTCGATCATCACCTCGCGCGCATCACCGAGCGTTTCCGCCACCAGCGCAATCCGTCGGGCCGGGCCGGTGGTCTTTGCCGTCGCGAGCCCGTGCACCCATTCCGCACCCGCCCGCGTCTTGCCGGATCCACGCCCGCCCATCAGCACCCAGCTCCGCCAATCGCCGACCGGTGGCAATTGATCGAGGCGGAGTTCACGAGACCCGTCGCGCAGGAAACGCTTGAACAGCTTCACGCTCTTCGATGAGGTCGCCCCGCCCGCCGCAACACCGGCGACCGACGGGGTCTGCGGCTGCCCGCCGGTTCCATCATTGTTCGAAATGGCCGGTCTGTCCGGCTCGCTCCCCTCGGAAGCATCACCGGTAAACCCAGCCAGCACCGCCAGAGGCTCTGCCTCCGTCAGGGAATCGGAACCGTCCACAATCCGTGCAGCCGGCGTCTTCGACACATGTCCGCCTTCAGCGACGCCGCAGGGCTGAACATCATCCTCGCATTCTGCAGCGGGGGCGATGGTATCGGTATTGGCCACGCGACCCGCTGGCATCGCCCGATCGCCGCGTGGTTCCAAGAGCGGATCTGTCAATCTTCGTCCCGTGGCGAGCGCCTTGTCTTTCCTCGCGCGCAGTCTCTCCATAGCCTTGTCATAGTCCACGAAGATATCGCCCGCCTCCACTATCGCGCCATTGGCTACCTGGTGTTCAAGGTGGTGGTCCGGTTGCGTCTGCGGTGTTCGTTGCGGCAGCGGCGGCATCTGCGTGCTCTTGCGCGGCGGCGGTCTCCCTTTGCCGCGTGGCAGAAAGCTCCTGCGCGCGGGTTTCGATCCGCTCTTCGAACTGCCTGCACAACGCTTCATAATCGTCCTCGTCGATCTCGCCTTCGGCAGCAATCTGCCGGTCATGCGCAATCGTCCTCTGCAGACTGTCGATCTTTTCCAGCGTCCGCACGATCAGCGACATCGCCTCGATGCTCGCCTTGGCGTCGGCCTGCGTCTGCTTGCGGTCGATCTCGTCGGCCTCGACAAGCACCCGTTCCGCCGCCTGTTCGCGCAGCACCTGGAACTGCTGCAATTGCATGCGCAGTTCCTTGGTCATGCCGTTCAGCATGTCCTGCAGATCATCCAGCGGCGAAATTTTTTCCGTCTTGGTATCGAGCACCGCGGCCCAGGCCTGCGCCTCAAGCCCCTCGTCATGCCTGTCCAGCGCCAGTCCGTCATAGACCCGCGCCTTCGGCCAGACGCCAAAAAGCGCCGGATCCACATCCAGTTGAACGTCCATCGACAATGTCCTTGAAACTCACCCTCCCCTTGAGGGGGAGGGTCGGAGCGCAGCTCCGGGGTGGGGTGACCCGCCGCATAAACCGGCCTTGTTATTGAGAGCGGGGAAGCATCCCGCCTCACCCGCACTTCTCCGACTGTACCTATACACTACCAAACCACCGTCACGCTGTAAAGGATTATTTTCCTATTAGGATTATTTTCTTTGCCTTGCGAAAAGGAAGCCCCGTGTTACTCTTTTCCCATGTTGACCGAAGAGATCGAAAAACTGGCGCTCAGCCTGCCCGGCACGCTCGAAAGCTCGCATTTTGGCAAGCGCGATTTCCGGGTGGGAAAACGCATCTTCATGTCGCTCCCGGAAGCCGGCCGCGCGGTCTTCAAGTTCACGCCCGACCAGCAGCGCATGCTGCTCGAAACCGAACCCGGCGTCTGCGCCGCGGTATCAGGCGGCTGGGGCGAAAAGGGCTGGACCTCGGTCTGGTTCACCCAGGCCAACGAGGACCTGATCCACTCGTCGATGGAAACCGCCTGGCGCAATGTCGCGCCGAAGCGTCTCGTCAACGGCAAGGATCCGCTACAGCCTTGATCACCGCGCCGTGGTCAGCGCAAACCACACCGCCACGCCTGCCAGCAGCACCGACAGCACACGGCGGACCCGTCTCTCGCGAAGCGGGTCGTTCAGCACCGGCTCCAGGCTTCCCGCCAGAAGCACGATCAGCCCATGGATGACAGTGGCGATCAGCACATAGACGGCCGTCAGCGCCAGGGTCTGCGGCAGCACCTCCGGCCCTGGCGCGACGAAGGCGGGCAGCACCGCCACGTAGAACAACAGCGCCTTCGGGTTGAGCAGGTTGGTGAGCAGGCCGCGCAGGAAATAGCCGCGCATCGTGCCTGCACCGCCCTCCTCATGCTTGCTTGCCGCCATCCATCCCTCGATAGCGAGGTAAAGCAGGAACAGCACGCCCGCCCAGCGCAGGATTTCGTAGAGCATCGGCGAACTGTCGATCAGGGCCGCAGCCCCGAGCGCGCCGGCAACACCGATCACCGACAGCCCCAGGGCGACACCGGCCACGGCAGCAAAACCGCTGCGCCGCCCTTCGACGGCGGAGATCACCGCAAGCCAGGTCATGTTCGGGCCCGGCGTGATCTCGATCAGCGCCGATGTCAGGGCAAAAGGCAGGAGGCTGGTCGATAGAAAGGCAAGAAGTTCGCTCATCGGCCAACTATAGGGGCAGTTTGCAGGCAGCGCATAGGCCCAGTCTCATGCAGAGCCCATGCGGTCAGCGCGCGCGGCCGTCTTCCTCGCCCACCGTCAGCGGCCAGTCGACCAGATAATCCTCATAGTCTTCGATATCGATGCCGTCTTCCGGCACCGTGCGGCCGCGCACGGAAATGCCGGCCTGGTGCACGGTCTGCGGATCGCCCGAGACCAGCGGGTGCCACCAGTAAAGGTCGATCCCATCGCGCACCAGCCGGTAGCCGCAGGTCGGCGGCAGCCAGGTCAGCGTCTCGACTTCGTTCACGGTCAGCTGGATGCAGTCCGGCACCGTCGCCTGCCGGTTGGGATAATCCTTGCACCGACAGCTCTGCCCGTCGAGCAGCGTGCAGCCGATCGAGGTCCAGGCGATCTCGCCGGTATCCCAGTCCTCCAGCTTGTTAAGGCAACAGAGCCCGCAGCCATCGCACAGGCTTTCCCACTCGGCATTGCTCATCTGCGCCAGCGTCTTGGTCTTCCAGAAAGGCGCATCGTCCGCCCGGACACTGTCGCCGGTCCCCTGCATGTCGCCCATGTCGGTCACTTTCGTCAGTCCTGCACGCGCCGGAAAAGAAACATCACGCGCATGTTATGTTAAGTTCAAATTTTACCGCAGCACCGGTTTTTGCCGGAAGATTGCCGGTTTTTTAAGGCCATGCTGACGATATGCAAGTAGAATAGGAACGAGGGCCATGCAAATATCCCAGTGCCCATCGATCCTTGGGCCCTCGAACGAGGCGGAACACCAGCCGTGCAGGACATGACGCCAGAAGAGACGAAACCAGTCGAACCGACCGCGATCGAAACAGCGCGCCTCGGCGACCGGCCGCGCAAGCGCCACATCTTCCTGCGTATCGATTCCTGGATCGATTCGACCGTGTGGAATGCCGGCTTCCGCACTGCCGAATGGTGGGAGGACGTCACCATCTTCTTCCGCCGCTTCCGCACGCGCGGCTGGAAGAAGGTGCTGTTCGACATTCTCGGCGAAGGCATGAACTGGGGCACCGTCGGCGCCGTGCTGATGCTGGCGCTCGCCCTTCCCGCCTTCGAGGAAACCAAGGGCAACTGGCGCGCCCAGAGCGATTTCGCCGTCACCTTCCTTGATCGCTACGGCAACGAGATCGGCCATCGCGGCATCATCCACGAGGATTCCGTGCCGATCGACGAATTGCCTGACACGCTGATCAAGGCCGTGCTGGCCACCGAAGACCGTCGCTTCTTCGATCATTACGGCATCGATTTCCTCGGTCTTTCCCGCGCCATCAGCGAAAATGCCCGCGCCGGCGGCGTCGTGCAGGGCGGCTCGACGCTGACCCAGCAGCTGGCGAAAAACCTGTTCCTCACAAACGAGCGCACCATCGAGCGCAAGATCAAGGAAGCCTTCCTCGCCGTCTGGCTGGAATGCAACCTGTCGAAGAAGGAAATCCTGCGGCTTTATCTCGACCGCGCCTATATGGGCGGCGGCACCTTTGGGGCAGCGGCCGCTTCGCAGTTCTATTTCGGCAAGGCGATCACCGACGTCAATCTCGCGGAATCCGCCATGCTCGCCGGCCTGTTCAAGGCGCCGGCCCGCTATGCCCCGCATGTCAACCTGCCGGCCGCCCGTGCCCGTGCCAACGAGGTCCTGACAAACCTCGTCCAGGGCGGGCTGATGACCGAGGGCCAGGTGATCGCGGCCCGCCTCAACCCCGCCACCATCATCGACCGCGCCCAGGCCAAGGCGCCGGACTTCTTCCTCGACTGGGCCTTCGACGAGGTCCAGCGCATCGCAAAACCCTTTGCCCAGCATTCGCTGGTCGTGCGCACCACGATCGACATGGGCCTGCAGCATGCGGCGGAGGAAGCGGTCGAATCCAGCCTGCGCCAGTATGGCGAAAGCTACCGCGTCAAGCAGGGCGCCCTGGTCATGCTCGAAAACGGCGGTGCCGTGCGCGCCATGGTCGGCGGCCGCGATTACGGCGAAAGCCAGTTCAACCGCGCCACCAAGGCGCTGCGTCAACCGGGATCCTCCTTCAAGGTCTATACCTATGCGGCGGCGATGGAGAAGGGCTTTACGCCGGAATCGGTGATCAGCGATGCGCCCATCACCTGGCGCGGCTGGTCGCCGCAGAACTACGGCCGTTCCTATGCCGGCCGCGTCACCATGCTGACGGCGATCGCGAAATCGATTAACACCGTGCCGGTACGACTGGCCAAGGACGAACTCGGCACCGAGCGCATCGCGCAGATGGCCAAGGACATGGGGGTCGAAACCCCGATCCGCACCGACAAGACCATGCCGCTCGGTACCTCGGAAGTCACCGTTCTCGATCAGGCGACGGCCTATGCCGTCTTCCCTGCCGGTGGCCTCCAGTCACGCCGCCACGGTGTCAGCCAGATCCTGAACTATGACGGCGACGTGCTCTACGACTTCAACCGCGACGCTCCGCCGGCCAAACGCATACTCAGTGAAAAAGCCAATGCCTCGATGAATTTCATGCTGACCCAGATTCCTGTCATCGGCACGGCCCGCAAGGCGGCGCTCGACAATGGCGTACTCGCCGGCGGCAAGACCGGCACGACCCAGGCCTATCGCGACGCCTGGTTTGCAGGCTTCACCGGCGACTACACGACCGCCGTCTGGTTCGGCAATGACGACTATACCTCGACCAACAACATGACCGGCGGCTCCCTGCCCGCTATGACCTTCAAGCGGTTGATGGATTATGCCGAACAGGGCATCGAACATCGCGCCATCCCCGGCATCGACAATCCGCTGCCGGATCCCAACGCGGTGAAGGTAGAGGCGGTGGCGAAGCCTGGCGACGAAAACGCGCTGCCTCCTCTGGTGCGTCCCCGCTCGCTGTCTGCCGATGCGACGCGTCTCATCCGCGACATGGGCGAAAAATTCAACACCGCGCCGCCGTTGAAAATCCCGGAAAAAATCCCCGGCAAGGTCGCCGAAATCGACCCGCAGCGCACAGGCGCGGTCGTCAAGGGAGGCCGCCGTGCGGGGAAGTGATCGTTTGGCAGAGGCAACGGCAAATAGCTTCGGCTGGCTTCCCTCTTCTCCCCAGCGGGGAGAAGGTGCCCGAAGGGCGGATGAGGGGGGCCGAAGGCCACCTATTTTTGCTCCGGCTTTGCCGAAGCCCCCCCTCATCGCCTCGCATCCGCTCGGCACTTCTCCCCGCTGGGGAGAAGAGGCACATCACCGCGCGCGCGCGCAATCCACATTTTGTGGTTTTGCTCTGGTGCGGCAGATGTCACAGGACAACGGGGGCACGCAACCTCCGACACACGCCCGATCCCCTTCCCCCTCCCTCCCCGCAAATTCCCGGTAGCATCGCTTGTTCCGCATCCCCCTCCTCGTCGCCCTTGCCCTGTCCATCGCTTTCGGTGTCGGCATCGCTTCGGCTGTCTCGGCGCTCAAAGCGACGGTCGGCTTCGGCGCGATTGCGCTTGGGCCATGGGTCGCCTTTCCAGAAGCGCAGACCGCCAAGGCAGATCCCTATGCCCGTGCCCATCGGGCCCGTGCCGGCAAGCTGCTTTATGGCGGCGCGGAAGGTCTGCAGTTCACCGCGGCCGTCGATGATACCGGCGCGAAACTCGTGGCGACCTGCAGCTATGACATCACCGGACTGACACCGCCCGCCCGCTTCTGGACGCTCTATGCCGCCGGTGAAAACGACATGGCGTTGCGCCCCGGGCCGGAACTTCCCTCGGCCTTCAACGCGCTGACGGTGCTGCGCCAGACGGACAGCGCCTTCGTGATCCATGTGTCTGCAGAGGCACAACCCGATAACTGGCTGGCCGTTCGCGAGACCGGGGCTTTCAAGCTGGTGCTGACCCTGCTCGACACCCCGACAGCGGGATCCTCCGGCGTTGTCGATCTCACCATGCCGAAGATCGTCAAGACGGGTTGCGGCAATGCGTAGCGTCCTGTTCGCCATCCTGACCGGCCTTGTCGGCGCAGCCCTGTTGCACATCATCATCATCCTCGCGCTACCGCAATTCACCGGAAAGGATGCCTATACGCGCGTTCTCGGACTGTACGAGATGGACAGTTTCTTCGCGCTGTCCAGCGAGCCGGGATCGACGGGCCTTGCCAATGATGATCCGTTCCTGCGCGTCGCCGTCTGCGGATTTTCCATTGATGGCGGTCCGGCCCGCTTCCAGGCGAGCGGAACCGTTCCGTTCTGGTCGTTGGTAATCTACGACGCAAATTCCAACGAAGTTTTCAGCATGAACGACCAGACATCGGTCAATGGCAATCTCGATCTGGTCGTCGCCACACCGATCCAGCTTGTCGAATTGCGCAAGACGCCGGCTGAAAGCCTGGCGCAGTCGATCATGGTCGAGATGACCGACCAGCAGGAAGGTTATGCCGTCTTGCGGGCACTGGCGCCGACCAGCAGCTTCGAGGAAGCCGCGCGCAGCTTTCTCGCCGAATCGAGCTGCGAACCGTTCCGTCGCTGATACGACGGACGTCCAACCCGGATAATTCAACGCATATGTCCATGAAAAAATGGTTCGCCCTGAGCCTCGCGACAGCCTGCGCCGAACATCCTGCGCTGCATCGAGCGGTTTCTGGCAGAACACTGCCGAAGCCGTTGGCGACCACCAGGTCGCTATGGATCGCAGCACAGGCGGATGCGCGATCAATGATTTCTGGTACCTGCCCTAGTGCTTCTTGCGTCCACCCTGGAGAGGTGTCTTTGCAGGACCGCCGCCCGTCTGGCCGTCAAGCCGTTCGTACCGGATACCGGTGAACAGAAGGATCACGGCGTTGTTCGGTAGGGCTTTCTCGCCCGATGGTTTTCGAGGCGTCCGCGGCGCGCGGCCCTCCATTCTGATTACGTCTGCCATGCTCGTCTCCATTAAAAAAATGAATGAGACGGATGAACTATCGTAGATCTCACCCTGCCCGTCTTCGGGCTGACGCATTCCCGGGATCTGGACCCCGGCATTCGCGCCTTTCTCGTTTGCTCCTTCTTCCGGATATCCGGATCTTCATGCCAGTCTTCGAAGCGGTCTACAGCGTCGCAAATCAGACTATGACCGCCGCAGCTTGATTGAGCCATACGATAGTTAACGGCTCGTTAAGGAAAGAATACAGACTTGGGGAGAAGCAGGCACCGCAAGCGCAGCCCTGCCCTCCGCAAATCGTTTGCCGCCGTACTATACCACCGGCTGGCCTCTCCCGCTTGCAAAAACCACACTAGGCAAACGATGGTCTACAGTCAGTTCCGAAGGGAACAGTAACTTAACGGCGCGCCAGCAGCCCGACGAAAAACGAGATGCCGGCGACGGTCAAAAGGGTGGAGACAGGTTCGTCGCGGACACGCTCGCGCAGCCGTTCGGTAAGGACTTCCGCCTCCGAAGTGACGACAGCCTTTGCACCGCTCCCGATGGCGGAAACGGAATCGGTCAGGCGGGAAATTTCAGCGCGCAGTTCGGCGATCTGGTTCTCAAGCTCCGCGCGTGCGCCTGTTGCTTCGATTTCGGCTTCATTCGGGACGGTTGCAAATTTATTCTCGGCCATGGTCAAGCTCCTTGTTTGAATCTCAACCCAACAACGCATGTCGGCCCTTTTGGTTCCTTCTTGCCGTTCGTCACTCGACGGCGTTCTCTTCACCCGGCAGACTTCGCCTGACAGCTTAAAGGCAAAAGATCCAAGGCATGAAAACGCCTTTCCCATCATCTTGGCGGGACATCAAACGGCGCTATGTTATGCGTGAGCACAATTATGGTGTGATCGATGGAAAACGCCGTTAACTCAAATGAACGCGGCACTCAAATAAATGCCGGGCATCAAAATAAAAACACAAAAACAAACGTCTACTAAAATATGCAATGCTGAGACCCACCCGTCTTCAGGACGATGCACACCGACACAGTCAAGAAAATGCGTTTACGGGAGAAACACCAGTGAGAAAAATTCTTTTGGGCGTAGCCGCTGCGGCCATGCTGCTCATGCCGAGCCTTGCCGTCGCAGCGGACGGTTTTGCCACCGCCAACGTCAACATGCGTTCGGGACCGAGCACGCGCTATCCGGCAGTGACCGTCATTCCGGTCGAAACCGAACTCGAAATCCATGGTTGCCTGGCCGACGTCCCATGGTGCGACGTCTCGTTCTACCAGGGACGTGGCTGGGTCGCCTCGCAATATATCGCGACGGAATATCGCCAGAACCGCGTCTACCTGCAGCCGCAATATTACCGGCCACTCGGCATTCCGACGATCACCTTCGATCTCGGCAACTACTGGGAGCGCAACTATCGCAACCGCGACTTCTACCGGGATCGCGAACGCTGGGGCCGGTCGGACTATGACGGCAATCGCCGCGAACGACGCGAGCGCCGGCGGACGACAGACCAGTACGACAACGATAATGGTCAGAACGATGGCTACGGTCAGAACAATGACAACTGGCCGCGCCAGGATTACGGCAACAACGACAATGACGGCTACGGCCAGGACCGCGACCGGCGCAACCGCCGCGACCGCGATCGTGATCGCCGCCGCGTGATCGAGGAGAACAACACCGTCGATCAATTCGAGAACGACAACAACGACAATGATAACCGTCGTCGTCGTCGCGAAGAGAACCGGCGTGAAGAAAACCAGCGCCAGGACAGCCAGCAGCAGGAAGACGGTCAGGACAACCGTCGCCGTGAACAGCGTCGGAACAACAACAACAACAACGACACGCAGAATGGCGCCGAACCGCTGACCTGCGCCAAGGGCGATATCGAATGCGCAAGGCGCAAGTCGAATTGACCTGACGACAGTCCGGGCTGAGCGCCTTGCCGCTTTGCCCGGATTTTCGCGAACGCAGGCAGCATCTGCGGGGCGACGGCATATAACTTTGGCGCGCATGGAGCAATGCCCTCTTCCAAGGGCTGTCTCTTTGTGCAACCAAGGAATATGTCATGACCAGCCATCCGTCCGCATGCAGTTGCCATCGAGACGCCAGCGATGCGAAAGCGAGATGCGACCCAGCGTGCGTAGGCTCGTGGAAAAGCCCTGCCTCGGAGGGTTCACGCGCGAGGAAGCGCTGATCGCGATCAGCGATGCGACGGATGCAGAACTTGCCGAGGCGACCGATCGCCTGGCCGACGGTGGCCTCATGAGCCCCGACACCGTTCTGCTGAATGTGCAGCGTCACTGACATCCGGGTGTGCCATCGGCCATCCGGGGGCGCCGCCGGTGCGCCTTGCGATTGCCGCAGATATAAAGGAAACCCAAAGACCCATAGTTAACGAGCCGTCAACGCTTTTGCCCTAGTGTGAACCATGGGTCCCGTATCGGTACAGTCGCGTTCATCCGGCTGTCCGGGCGGATGTGTATGAAGTTTTGCGTGCGAGTGGGTGTATCCGTGTCGGACCGGTTTCGTGAGTTGGAAAGACCGCAATCAGGGCGCCTCAAGGACGTCGTGCTGATGGCGACGGTGACAGGTTTCGAAGGTCTTCGGCATCCCCGCAAATCGGACATGAAACAGTTCTCCGAACTGTTCGAACCGCTCTTCCAGTCCTCCAGCGACGAAGCCCGGCGTCAGGCTGCAGCCGCCCTTTCGCAATGCCCGCATGTCCCGGAAACGGTGGCCCTGCAGATCGGCAGCGCACCTATTTCGATCGCCGCGATTTTCCTCACCCGTTCCGCGTCGATCAACGACGAGACCCTTGCCGCCATCATCCGCAGCCAGAGCCCGGCACATTCGACGGCCATCGCGCGCCGCGAAAATCTTTCCCCCGAGGTGGTGGATACGCTGGTCGAACGCCGCCAGACGCTCGGCAGCCTGGCGCAACAGGCGCGCACCATCCGCGCGTCGCAACCGGACATACAAGCCGGAGAGACCCGCGCAGCCGCAGATTCAGCGGCGCGTGAAGATATGCGGCAACGGTACCTGCGCGAGGAGAGCCTGCGGCAGGAACTGAAGGCGCTGGCCTTGACCAATCGCCAGGCACCGGTGCCGGCACTGCTTGCGCCGATCGACGGTCTGCAGGAGGCCATGCTGGTGCGTTTTGCCCGCAGCGGCGAAGCCAATCTTTTTGCCTTCTGCCTTTCCGCCGCCCTTGACGCTACGCTGTCGCTGGGCGAACGCGTCGTCCTCGATGTCTCCGGGCAGCAACTGGCTGCAACGTTGAGCGCCCTGTCGGTGAACCACGTCGAACAGGTGTTCATCCTGCAGGCACTGTACCCGCATCTTGGCGAGCGCATCGGCGGAACCACGCGCGCCGAGGCCCTGATCGCCACCAGCAATCCCGTCACCAGCCGCGAGCGCGTCGAAGCCTGGCTTAGGGCCGATCGCTACACTGGCGAGAATACCACCCACGAGCCGTATCTCGGGGCCGACCGCGCCGCCGATCCGCGCCAGACCAACGCCCGCCCGGTTGCCGTCGAGCACGCTGCCATCGCCGGAAAGCGCCGCAGCTTCGGTCGCTGACCGTCCCTATCCGGTGACGTCGAAGAGATCGCCGCGGTCTTCCACTTCGATCTCAACGACCCAGCAATCCGGGTCGAAACGCATTTCACGGGAAAGAGCAGCCTCCACGGTCTTGGCATCGACCTTGTCCAGGCGGACCTCGAACAATCGCCCCGGCCCGAAATCCGCGTCAAACACACTCTGCGGCGCCGGTCCATAGAGCACTTCCGCGCCCTGCCGCAACCGCTGCCGGATGAAAATCGCGCCGGCTTCCACAGCACCCTTGCGCAGGACGGCGGCATAGTCGCCGGCAATGAAGACGCGGCGGATCAGGGCGGAAACAAAGATTTCGGATTTGAGGCGCATGCCGGCTGGATTACACCGCCTCCAGGGGCAGCGCAAATCCGCAGCATGATCGTGCATGCGAAGGATCTGCTTCAGACGCGGATTGCGAGCCGTAATCCGCCCCAATGGCGGCCATTGACGTAGATCGGCGCCGAAATGTCCTTCATCAGCACGAAATTGCCGGCGCCCATGTCGCGGCGGTAGGTCTGAACGAGGAAGGGCTGCGTACCCTTTCCGGCAGCAAGGCCGACTCGATCGTTGAAGATGCGGCGGTTGCGGCAATTGGCCGTGTTCCAGTCCGGATCGTTCGGGCGCTGCGGATGCGAGAATTTGCGATTATGCGTCGGCAGGTAGCCGTTCTCGTCCACCGCGGCGCAAAAGGCGATGCGCTCGTCCGCCTCGGCCACGGGCTCGATGATGGCCGGCAGCACACGGTCGGTGAATTCGGTAAAGCGCGTCATCATCTGCACCGGATTGCTGCCCGGGATCTGGCGGTACTGCCGATCGAACAGGGCATCCATGCCGATGGCGCCGGAAGCGACAGCCTTTTCGAACAAAGCCGAAACGCTTGCCGCGGCATCCCGGACGCTACGGATATAGGGACTGTCCGGCGTCGCGAGGCCGGCGCTGGCCGTCACCTGAATGATCTTTTCCGAAACCGCGACGACCGAATCGACCCTTGAGGAAGCCTTCTGCAGCATCTCGCTGGACACGCGGATTTCGCCGGACATGCCGCTCAACTGCTCGGCAAAGGCGGCATATTGCCGATCGATGGTGCCGGTCGTGCCGGCGACCGACGAGGCATTGTCGAGGATGGTCGACATCACCTGTTCCATGCTGGCAAACGAGCCCTGGATATCGGCCGCCTTGCCCTTGACGCTTTCGGCCGAGACCGCAGCCTCCTGGCCGGCGCTGCCCAGCCGCTCGATACGCTGGCGCAGGTCGCTCAACGTCTTCTGGATCGACGCCGTGGTTTGCGACGTCTGCAGTGACAACGCCCGCACTTCGGCGGCGACAACGGCAAAGCCCTTGCCGGCATCCCCGGCCCGCGCAGCCTCGATCGCCGCATTCAGCGCCAGAAGGTTGGTCTGGCGGGCAATGGCACCGATCTCGGAGGCAAACCGATCGACATCGGCCAGCGCGCCGGAAAAGGACATGATCTCAGCGCCGATCTCACGGGTCGCCGAGACCATGTGGTCGATTTCGGTCAGCGATCCCTGCAACCGGCTGCCCTGCTCGCCAAGCACGGCACGGGCGGTCGTCGCGGACGTATCGGTCTCGCGCAGCGAGCGGGCGACCTCGCCATTGGCTGCGGCAATGCTGCGGGCGGTATCGGTAACCGTGGAAAAGACGGCAGCGTGACGGATGGAAAGGGCAGCCGCATCCTGGATTGCGCCGGCAATATCGACGAGGTCGATGCCAAGCCCGGCCGCCTCGCGCGCCAGTGCGCCGACCACCGTCTTCAGGTCGCCGGTGTCCTCGGCTGCACTTTGGTATTCGGAAACATGTTCCGGCATGCGCAAAACCGTGCTCATCGTCAACCCGCCTCCTGATCCGCAGAAGTCTAGGTCAGTATGGTTAATGAAGCGGAAATGCACCTGATACGACACACAGGTTGCGACTTAAGTCTTAGACCGAAGATCTATGATTGGAATTCATAGGACCGCCCATTGCAATTAAAGCGCACCGATTTCCTTGAGCTTTTTCAGGACCTTGTCATTCGGCTCACCGGTCTGCGGCAGGCGGTAGTGTTTCTCGAAATGGCGGATCGCGGCGCGTGTCTGCTCGCCGGCCACGCCATCGATGGAGACATCCGCATAGGCGAGATTGCTCAGGCCCTTCTGGATGTTCATGACCATTTCGCTGGATGCGGGAATATCCGCCTTCGGAATGAATTGCGGATCGACCTCGGCGTTGCGGATCGCCGCGGCGACCGGATCGATATCGCCCTTTGTCGCCTTGACGTTTTCATAGGGCCGCTCGGCCGGGGTGACGGCCGCAAGCCGTTTTGGCGCAGCCCGTAGCGCTGCCAGCAACGCCCGGTCGGGCATGCCGGTTTCGGCGAGGCCGGACAGCTTTTCAAAGCGCAGGATTGCCGCCGCCGTCTTCGGTCCGGTCTTGCCGTCGGCCGGGCCGTCGTAGAGCCCTTGCCGGAAGAGTTCCGTCTGGATGCTGGTGACGAGCGCGCTGTCGGAGGGCACGGCCGGCGCGTCGAGCGGCTGGCTTTGCGTGTCCGCCAAGTCCGCCGGTTGCGCCTTGTCTATGCTCGCGGTTTTCGTCTCGGCCTCATCCGCCGGCGTTTCGCCCTCGCGCTCGATGACGAAGGTGGTCACCTTGCGCGGCGCAAGGCCACCGGTTTCATCACCGTCCTGCGGGACCGGGTTGCCGGCGATCTGCGGCTGGGTGAAGGGAATGCGGGTACGCAGGAACGGCGACGGATGGACACCCGGCTGGTACCAAAGCGCGTTGGCGGAAACGAAGCTGAACACAACGGCAAAGGCTGCCGTGCCGCCGAAGACACCCGGATGGCGCGCAGCAAGGCGCCCCGTGAACGCCATTGCGCGCACGGCAAAGCCCGGCCCACGCCGGGCCGGCAGCTTTTTCTCAGGCTGTTTTCGCTTGCGAGTCGTCATGACCTGCACCCCCGTCCGTGTCTCCTGCGATGCGATCGTCCAGTGCCGGGACGACCGGCTTGCCGGTCTTGCCGCTTGTCCTATGACCCTCGGTACGTTCCTTCAAGCGCGGCGGAAATTCGACCATAGTGTTTTCCACGGTCTCGTCCGCGTCGACCGAGCAGATGCCGGATCCGTCGAGCGAAATTGTGACGGTGATGACCGTTCCCTCGCCGGGCCGGCTGCGGATATCGAACCGCCCGCCATGCAGTGCCACCAGTCCCTTGACCAGCGACAGGCCGAGACCCGTGCCTTCATACTTGCGCGTGTAGTCGTTTTCGATCTGCACGAAAGGCTGGCCCAGAAGACCGAGCTTGTCTTCGGCGATACCGATGCCGGTGTCGCTGACGATCAGCTTGAGATCGCTGCCCGCCGTTTCCGCGTCGATGGTCACGAGACCGCCGCGGTCGGTGAACTTGATGGCATTGCCGACGAGGTTGATCAGGATTTGCTGGATCGAGCGCTGGTCGGCATTCACCTCGCCGACGCTGCGGGCGATCCGGCTGGTCAGTTGGACGCCCTTGCTGCGCGCCTGCAGACCGAGCATGGCTTCGCAGGCCTTGACGACATCGGCGACGACGAAGGGCTCGGGGATAAGCTCGTAGCGGCCCGCCTCGATCTTGCTCATGTCGAGCATGGTGTTGACCACCGACAGGAGGTGCAGGCCGGACTGGTTGATCAGGCTGACATATTCGCGCTGGCGATCGTTTTCCAACTTGCCGAAATATTCGCCCGACAGGATATCGGAAAAACCGAGGATGGCGTTCAGCGGGGTGCGCAGCTCATGGCTGACCGCCGCCAGGAAACGCGTCTTCGCCTCGTTTGCCTGCTCGGCAATCGTCGCTTTCTGGGCGGCATCGCCACGCAGGCGCGCCTCTTCGGAAATATCGCGCGACTGCACCAGGATGGAGCCGAGGGCGGCATCGCCACCGGCGATCGCCGTCATCTCGCAACGCATATGGACAAACTGCTCGCCCTCGGCAAACACGCTCGGCCGCTCCATGCGGATATCAATGGTCGCCCGCTCAGTGCCCTGGCGCAGGCGGTCAATCGCCTGCAGGAAGAGAATGCGGTCGGATACGTGGATCTGCTCGAGAAAGCCGCGGCCAGACGGATCGCGCATCCACGCCATGTAATCGGCCGCATCACGACCGTGAAGGCCGATCACCGAGCCGCGAATGTCATGGATGGTCACGAGGCCGGCGAACCTGTCGTAGACCGGGGCCATGTCGATGACCGGCGGCGCGGTGACCACCACAGCCTGCGCCTCGCGCTCCTCGCGGTAGCGGCTATAGGCAATGCCGCAGACGGCCAGCATCAGCGCGCAGGCAGCGACCAGCGCCGCACCGACCGGCAGCGCCAGCGAAATCGGCAGGGCGAGCGACAAAAGGGCCGGTACAATGGGAAAGGCAATCAGCGCGGAGGCAGCGACGCTGCGCAGCACGGCGATCTCGCGGCGCCGGTCCGGCGCGCCGGCCACCTGTCGCGGTAACCACAGGCCGGCCACGCCATCCACGCGGGATGCCATCCTTCCAGCAATGTTACGCAATACGCTCACGCTTTACCCTGCATCTTGTTCTTGTCCGCAATCGCCACCCTCCTGCGGGCAGCTTTTCCGGCTTGTTTCGGTGCCATGCTTACAGCGCCCGAAAACGTTTTTGCGGCAGTTGCTCTGCCTGTCTCGAATTTCGCACCGGCGGCTTAATGAAAGAATAAATGAAAGCCGTGGAAACCTGCCGGAATCCTCCGAAAGTCCCATTCCGGGACAGAATCCGAAGGCTTCGTCTTTTGTGGTTAATGGGGCGTAAGCGATGGATTTCAGTTGGTTTTTGCTGACGCGTTAACGCCTGTGGCAAGGGGGGCGATGGCCGAAACCCGCGTTTGCGGGCTTGGTTGCGGCCAGTCCGCCATGATGATTAATGGCACTCGTTCAAATACGCAGCAAATGCCATTCAAATGCCGGAAAATTCAATTTTAGGAAAACACGGTGCAAATGCGACCGGTTTTGGCAAAGGCATTTTCCGATTCCCTTCCTATTGTGACCAGACAAGGTGGCGAAAGGCGACGCATCCGGCAAAGACCGGCGGGCATCGGCACCGGTTACAAGGATGGGCAAGACGATGTGGTTTCTGATCAAGGGAACATTCTGGTTTTCGCTGGTGCTGGTGCTTCTGCCGTTCCTCGATCCGGCCAGCACGAACACTCTGGAGCGCGGTCCGAAAGTGGATGTCGGCGATACGTTTTCGGCGGCGACCGAGGCCTTCGGCTATATCAGCGCGATCTGCATCCAGAAGCCGGATGTCTGCGAAAAAGGCGGCGAGACCTTCGTGGCGCTCGGCCACCGGGCCCGGGAGGGTGCCCGCATCGCCTATCAGTTCCTCGACCAGCAATTCGCTTCGCCGGACGATGCGGTGATGACCGGCACGGTCACTGTACACCCCGCTTCCGACCCCAACGATACCCTGGCTGTCGATGCCGAAGGCGATACCGTGCCGCTGTTCAAGCACACACCGGTGCCCGAGCCGCGCATCGAGCCAAAGACGGCACGGACCAACTAATTATCGCCGTCCGCCTGGCTTGACACCTTTTCTTTTCGACTTTGCCTGACTGACCTCGCCGCTTGCCGGCAGCCGTGCGGAACGCCCATCCCGCACGGCATTTCTTTGTCGCCAATAAAGAGCCTCAGAATGCCGCATGCTTTTGCGGTTCTCATCCGCCCGCCGATCCCCTATATCAGCGGGCATGGACCAGTTGCCGGACACGAGCATGACCCCGATAGACAAGATCATCGACGATTTCGCCTTTCTTGAGGAATGGGAGGATCGCTATCGTTACGTGATCGAGATCGGCAAGGCGCTGCCAGCAATGCCGGAAGAACAGCGCACTGCCGAACACAAGGTGCAGGGTTGCGCCAGCCAGGTCTGGCTGGTGAGCAGCAAGGCCGATGAAAGCGCCGATCCGGTGCTGACCTTTGCCGGCGAATCCGACGCGCATATCGTCCGCGGTCTCGTCGCCATCGTGCTCGCCATCTATTCCGGCAAACAGGCCTCGCAAATCGTCAAGCTCGACGCACTCGACATTTTCGGCAAGATCGGCCTTGTCGAACATCTGTCGGCACAGCGCGCCAATGGCCTGCGCTCGATGGTCAAGCGCATCCGCGAGGAAGCCGCCCGGGAACTGGTCGCCTGACGTCCTCTACCGGCGATCAATGATCGCATCGGCCATGCCGGGTCTATAGCCGTCCACGCCCCAGGCGCTGGTCCGACTGCGGCTGACAGGTGGCGCATAGTGCCTCGCCAGTGCCATCAGGGCCGCCCGCAGCATCAGCTTGGCCGAGCGCACCGGCCATTGCCGCTCACGCTCCACGGTTTCGAGACCCTTTTCAAAGCAGCAGACATCGAGCGCCACGCCGCTGAGTTCAGGACCGATCGCCTCGACCGCGGCCCGCACCCGTCCCCGCGCCGCAACCGCACTGTCGCAGAGATCGGCCGTTCCAACCGCCCCGCCCTTTGTCTTGCCGGCAAGCCGCGGCTCGTAGCGCATGGTCAGTTGCGGTTGCAACTGGCCACGGGTGAAATCGGCATGCAGGCGCAGACCGGCATCCAGCGCGGCAGCATCGAGGAAAGGCCCGCCGGATTTTTCCTTCAATCGCGCCATGGCCCCGAGCGGCGATTCGACCAGGTTGACGCGGACGCTCTGGCGCAATCCCTCGACAGGCCGGTTCTCATGTTCGATCTCGCGATGCTGGTCTTGGAACTGGGTTTCCGCAGACAAAAGGACCCGGCGCAGAAAGGCCGCCGCCTGCGGTGTCGCTTCCAGCCTGTCACCGCAGCGGACCAGCAGCCCGCCGGCGCAGGCTTCGTCGGGCAGCGTCCGGGCAAACGGCCGCCCCGCCTGCCCTGCACGGCCAATGAGGATCGTCGCCGCGTCACCACCTTCGCGGATCAAGGCAGCACCGTGCGCCACGAGGCGCACGAGCTTGACCATCTGCCGCTGCCGCGCAGCATCATCCTCACGCATGGTCGCAGCCTCCGCCGGCGCCGAACACCGAGGTGATGACCCGCTCCACCGCGGCCACGAAATCGTCGAAGGCGACGTCGTCACGACGGTCCTCGACGACATTGCAGGCATGGCTGACGGTGGTGCGGTCGCGCCCGAAAACCTGGCCGATATCGGTCAGCGAGATCTGCAGCACCACATGACTGACATACATGGCGATCTGGCGGACATGGCAGCTGGAGCGGCGGCGGTCGCGGCGCATCTGCACACGGTCGCCCACCAGCATCAGCATCTCCGCCGTCACCTGCCGGACGATGCCGCAGACAAGGCGGGCCGGCAAGGCCCCCTCCGGACCACCGGGCGACGAAGCGCCTCCGGGAGACGAAGGGCCAACGGAAATGCCGGCTTTGGCGCTTCTCGCCTCGATACGGGCAGGGAGCGTTCGTTGGCCTGGAAACGGAACGCTTTGGGAGGGCGGCATTCTGGAACGGCTGGTCTTGATCGCTGGCATGAACTCACTCCTTGAATAGGAATTAATTCATACACCCTAGTGCGAGTGCGGGGATGGAAGGAACCGATTTGCCGCAACCAGGCGTTGATTTCTCTTGATTTTCTGTGGCGGAGAACGAAATTATAGGTATTTTTTCCTCTTCCTACAAACAGAGGGGCCGGAGTGACGATCACTCCGGCCCCATGCCAGCCAATGATGAAGCCGGTTGTCGCTTACTTGACGCGGCGCTTGCGGCGCTGGCCGAGGCCCATTTCCTTGGCCAGGCGCGAGCGCGCTTCGGCATAAGCAGGTGCGACCATCGGGTAATCCGACTGCAGGTCCCACTTTTCGCGGTAATCTTCCGGCGAAAGGCTGTGGTGTGTCATCAGGTGACGCTTCAGCGATTTGAACGTGCCGCCGCATTCCAGGCAGGTGATCTGGTCGTCCTGCACCGACTTGCGCACCGAAACCGCCGGCTTCGGCTTTTCGACAACCACGGCGACGGGCGCCGGGCTGCTGGTATTGTTCAGGGCGGCATGGACGTCGGTAATCAGGGTCGAAAGCTCGGCAACCGGGACAACATGATTGCTGACATAAGCAGCGACGATCTCCGCGGTGAGTTCCACCAGAAGATCATGGCCCGGGCCAAGCGTTGAATCCGTCATTCTTCATTTCTCCTATAGAATTTCATAAACGCGCCTCAAACGAAAGTTTTCCGGCGCAGCAAGAACCTGTTCGAAAGCGCCACGAAACCGACATTTTCAGGGCTGAACATCAACCGCAACGCATGGCGGTAGCACAACCTATGAAACGCGTCAGCAATCCGCCTGAAAACTGCGATCCCCTGATGCGAAAGCCGTTGCCAAACTACAAGCAAGCCTGACGCTTCAAAGCAACGACCACTATCCGCAACCCTTGCTGGAATTTCAGTCGGAAGTAACATCGCAAGCGACACTTTGCCGTTACTCGAATAACACTGATGCCCCAAATGTCCAATAATATTTTGTGCGCTATATGTCGCAATCATCTTGAAATGTGCGATGAAAATCGACGACGGCAGATACACTACGTTACATTCGAAACTTGCCGCCGAGAACGCGGGCAAATGACGCATTTGCAGGCAGTTCCGCGGCGTAGCCACGAAGGTTTCATCCGTCCGTGCCGGTCCTGTCCTGTGGCATCTGGTCGGTCACGGATATTGGGTGGAGCCGCTGGCCCGCCTGATGCGCGGCCTTGGCCAGAAGATGCGCCGAAACCGGCGCCGTGAGCAGGAAAAAGAAGAACCCGGCAAAGGCCCTGAGCAGGATGGCCGCGTCCAGCGCATGGATGCCCGCCGCGATCAGCAGCAGGCCGGAGCCGATCGTGCCGGCCTTGGAAGCGGCGTGCATGCGGGTGTAGAGATCGGGAAAGCGCAAGAGCCCGAGCGCCGCGAGCAGGCTGAACAGCGCGCCGGCGACCAGAAGCAGCGCCACGATCACGGCCACCACCATGCCGATCGGTTCCTCGCCAATCATCACCGCCTCCATCAGCCTTCGCTCCTGCGTTTGCGCCGTGCCGCCTGTCCGGCCTTGCCGCGCTTGGGCAGCCGTGGTTCGGGCGATGGTGTTGCTGTTTGCGGCCTCTCCGGCGACAGGCCGCGCGCCAGAATGAACCGGGCAAAGGCGACGGTCGCCAGAAAGCCGACAAGACCGAGCGCAATCGCGATATCGATATAGAGATTGAACCCCGTCCGGATGGCGATCGCGGCGATGAAGCCGATGGCGATGGCCACCAGCATGTCGAGACCGAGCACCCTGTCGGCAAGCGACGGCCCGCGCTGGATCCGAACGACGGTCAGCACCAGCGCCAGCGACAGGGTCACGAGCGCAAAGGTCGTGGCGGAGTGGACGAGATCGGCCGGTGTCATAACGGGAACGCCTCCCTGATGCGCCGCTCGAAGCCGTTGGCGATGTCGCGCTTGACAGCAGCAGGATTGGAACAATCGAGCGCATGCACATAGAGCAGGCGCCGGTCGGCGGACACATCGACCGACAGCGTGCCCGGCGTCAGCGTGATCAGATTGGCGAGAAGCGTGATCTCGAAATCGCGGGTCACGCTCAGCGGATAGGCGACGATGCCGGGCTTCAGCCGCATTTTCGGCTGGACAACGAGGATGGCGACCTTGATCGCCGAAAGCGCCAGCTCCTTGAAGAACAGGCCGCAGAGCAGCAGGAGCCGCAGGGGGCGGGCCTTCGTTGCGGTGGCATCGATCTGCCCGCGCACCAGCCACAGCGACAGGGCGCTGACGGCTGCGCCGAGCAACAGGTTGAGCGGCGAGAGACTGCCGGTCATCGCCGACCAGACCAGGGTCATCGCGAGGAGGATGCTCAGGCGTTTCATGGCACAAGCCCTCCCGGAAAGGCAGCCGGAAAGACGGATCGGATATAGCCGGCGGGCTCGACCAGGCCTTCCGCTGCCGTGCGCACGAGGTCAAGCAGGGGCTCGGGAAACAGGCCTATGCCAAGCGAGAGCGCCGTCAGCGCGACAAGCGGCAGCAGCACCGCATAGGGCAGCGCCCGGACTGTGGAAGACGGTGTGTCATCGGCAGCCGGGCGCCAGTAGGCAAGCAGAAAGATCCGCGCCGTCGCGATGGTCGTCAGGAAGCCGGCGATCAGCAGGCTTGCCGCCAGTACCCAGGCGCTGTTGTCGAGCGCCGCCTTGACCAGCATCACCTTGGGCCAGAAGCCGGAAAACGGCGGCAGGCCGGAAACCGAGAAGAACAGCATCAGCGACAGGGCTGAAAGACCCGGATGACTGCGGTAGAGCCCGCCGAGCACTGCCAGCGAGGAACTGCCGCCGATCCGGGCGGCAAGACCGGCGACGAAATAAAGCGCCGTCATCACCACGATCGAATGCAACGCATAGAAAACGGCGCCGCCGAAGCCCCCCTGCCCGCCCATCGCAATGCCGGCCAGCATGGACCCGATGCCGGCAATCACGAGAAAACCGAGCAGCCGGCGAAGATCGGTCTGCGCCAGCGCACCGAAAACGCCGGTCAGCATGGTCAGCACCGCGACGGTCGACAGAACGGGGCTCAAGGCGGCAAGCGATGCCGGGAACAGCATGCCGCCGACGCGGATCAGCGCATAGATGCCGACCTTGGTCAAAAGCCCGGCAAACAGCGCCGAAACCACCAGCCGCGGCGTGTGATAGGAGGCAGGCAGCCAGAAATTCACCGGAAAGGCGGCCGCCTTCATGCCGAAGGCGAGCACGAACAGCGCCGTCAGCGTCATCAGCGGCGCACGCTCCGGCGCCGCCTGCACCTTCAGCGCAATGTCCGCCATGTTCAGCGTTCCGAAGACGCCATAGAGCAGGCCGGTGGCGATCAGGAACAGCGTCGTCGCCATCAGGTTGAGAAAACCGTATTTGACCGCGCCGTCGATCTGCCCGCGCTCCGACCCCAGCACCAGCAGGCCGAAAGAGGAGATCAAGAGCACCTCGAACCAGACATAGAGATTGAAGATGTCGCCCGTCAGGAAGGCGCCGTTGACGCCGGCCATCAGCAGCATCAGGAAGGGATAGAAGCCGTAGCGACGACCGCTGCCGTTGACGTCGTCGAGGGCTGCAACCGCGCCTGCCAGCGCAACGAGGCCCGCCGTCAAGGCAAACAGCGCACCCGTCAGATCGACGGTGAAGGCGATGCCGAAGGGTGGCAGCCAGCGCCCCATGACCATGGTGACCGGACCCGTCACAGCCACATGATAAAGCAGGCCGGCGTTCATCACCACCAGCAGCGCCAGTGCCGGGATGGCCAGAAGCGCATGCACCCTTACCCGATGGCGCAGCAGCATGAGGACAGCGCCGACAAGAATGCACCAGGCAACCGGCAGGATGACGAGCCAGTCGACAAGCGCTGTCGGCGTCATCACCATGGCTGCGGAAAGATCGGCGGGAGCGGAGGTTGCGGCCATGCGTCAATACCTGAGCGGCGGCGGCGCGTCGCCGTCGGGCTCGGCAACGCGCATCTCGTCCGTGTTGTCGGTCTCCAGCACGCGATAGGCGCGCCAGGACAGGACCAGCAGGAACGAGAAGAAGGAAAAGGAAATCACGATCGCCGTCAGGATCAGCGCCTGCGGCAAAGGGTTGGCGGTCGGCCCGGCGGAAACCTCAAGGCCGGCCCCGATCACCGGCGGCACGTCGCGCAGGATGCGGCCGCTGGCGAAGATCAGAAGGTTGACCGCATTGCCGAGGATGGCCACGCCGAGCAGCACCCGGACGATGAATTTCGATAAAAGCAGATAGACCGCGACGGCAAAGAACAGGCCGACGACGATGGCGAAGATCGGTTCCATCAGTCCTCTCCCCTTTCCTCGAGCGCCAGCACCACGCCGGTCAGCGCGCCGACGACGACCAGATAGACGCCGGTATCGAACAGCATGACGCTCGACAGCGGCACCGACTGGCCCAGCAGGCTGGGCTCGATCCAGATCCCGGTCATGAACGGAACCTGCAGCCAGAGCGAGATCAGGCCGGCCAGCGTCGCCAGGAAAAGCCCTGAGCCGGCAATTGCCAGCGGATCGAAGACGATTGCCCGGCGCACGGTCTCGACGCCGTTGGCAATGCCGTGGATCGCCAGCGCCGCAACCGCGATCAGGCCGCCGATGAAGCCGCCGCCCGGCTCGTTGTGGCCGCGCAGAAGGACGAAGATCGAAAACATCAGCATCAGGGCGATCAGCAGCGGCGCCACCGTGCGCAGGATCAGGGATTTCATGCACCGCCCTCGCCTGCATCCGGATCATTGTCGGCCATGCGCGTCATCGACCCTGCCCGCAGGCGGATGAGCGACAGGATCGCCAGAGCCGCGATCATCACGACGGCGATTTCGCCCAGCGTGTCGGTGCCGCGGAAATCGACGATGATGACGTTGACGACATTGGCGCCATGGGCAATCGCCTTGGAATGGAGATTGAAGAAATCCGTCAGCGCCGTGTCGAAGGGCGCCTGCGTGACCATCAGCAACAGCAGGCAGAGCCCGAGACCGCAGGCAAGCGCAATGGCCGCATCCGGCAGGGTCTGGCGAAACGGCCGGCGGTCGGAGGGCGAAAGCCGGAGCCGCGTCATTACCAGAGCGAGGATCACCACCACCAGCGTCTCGACCATGAACTGCGTAAACGACAGGTCCGGCGCACCATAGAGCAGGAAGATCACAGCCACGGCAAAGCCCTGGATACCGAGCGAAACGATCGCCGTCAGCCGATCCCTGGCCAGCACCACGGTGGCGAGGCCGATGACGGCAATCGCCATGATCGCCAGTTCGTGCCAGGGAACGTCGTTCGGGAACACCGGCGGGCGCGGCATTTCGCCGAACCAGAGCGGTGTTGCCAGCAGCACCACCGCCAGCGCGATGAAGGTCACGGTCATGTAGTTGTCGAGCCGGCCGGTCTGCAGCCGCCGCGTCACCCGGAAGGAAAAACCGATCAGGCCGCGCATCGCCTGGTCGAAGCCGCGATCCGGCCCCCAGCCGATATCGGCCAGCAGTCCGGCAATCAGCGCGCGCAGGCGATCGAGGGTGCGGTAGATGAGGATGCCGAGCGCCACCGTCAGCACCGACAGAGCGAGCGGCACGCCGAGATGCGGCATGAGCGAAATCTCGACCGCGCGCGGCGCGCCGGCAATGGCGGATGCCATCGGCGTGGAAACCAGATGATGTGTCAGGCCGGCCAGTGCCGCCATCGCAAGCCCTTTCAGCGAAAGCACCACCGGGCCGATCCACAGCAGCAGCGGCCCCTCATGCGCAGCCTTCGGCGTCTCGATTGTTGCCCCGAGGAACGGCTTGAGGGCGATGGCGAAGGCTACGGCGAACATCAGCGCATTGCCGAAAATGGCGATCGCCGCAAAGACGACCGACCAGGCATCGAAGCGCCCGAGCGCATAGTAGATTTCCTCCTTGGCCAGGAAACCCAGGAATGGTGGCAGGCCGCCCATCGACAGGGCAGCGGCGAGAGCCGCCGCGAAGGTGATCGGCATGGCCCGGCGCAGGCCACCGAGTTTGCGGATGTCGCGTGTACCCGTCTCGTGGTCGATGATGCCGGCGACCATGAACAGCGCGCCCTTGAACAGCGCATGCGCGACGAGATACAGCACCGCCGCCTCGATCGCATGGGGCGAACCGAAGCCCGTCAGAAGCACCAGCAGGCCGAGCGACGCCATCGTCGTATAGGCAAGCATCAGCTTCAGATCGGTCTGCCGCACGGCAAGCAGCGCGCCGATGACCAGCGTCGCACCGCCGACGACCGGCAGGATCGTCTGCCATTCGGGCGTGCCGCCCATGGCCGGATTGAGCCGCATCAGGAGATAGACGCCGGCCTTGACCATGGTCGCGGAATGCAGATAGGCGGACACCGGCGTCGGCGCCTCCATGGCGTTGGGCAGCCAGATATGGAAGGGAAACTGCGCCGACTTCGTGAACGCTCCGCCGAGGACGAGAACCAGCGCCGCCAGATAGAGCGGGCTTTCCTTGAGTTGCGGCGCCATGGCAAACAGCGTGGAAAACTGCGTCGTCCCGGTGATGTTCCAGATGAGGATCAGGCCGGCAAGCAGGAACAGTCCGCCGCCGCCTGTCACCACCAGCGCCTGCAGCGCCGCGCGCCGGGCGGCCTGCCGGGTATGGTCGAAACCGATCAGCAGGAAGGAAGTGATCGAGGTCAGCTCCCAATAGACGAACAGCATCAGGAAGCTGTCGGAGACGACAAGGCCGAGCATGGACCCCATGAACAGCAACAGGAACGCGAGGAATCGCCCCTGCTGCGGATGCCCCTTCAGGTAGCCGCCGGCATAGAGCACGATCAGCGTACCGATGCCGGAGATGAGCAGCGCGAATGTCAGCGACAGCCCGTCGATCAGCCAGGAGAAGCGCATGTCGAGGGACGGCACCCAGCGATAGCCGCCGGTCACGACCCCGCCATCGGCGACCTCAGCGGAAAAGCCGGTGAAATGCAGGAAGATCGCCGCCGGGAACAGCGCCAGGACCCAAGCCGCATTGTGCCCCATCCTGCGCGTCAGCCAGGGCGCGAGCAGCGCCCCGAGAAACGGCAGGAACAGCGTCAGACATGTCAGGGCCGTGACATCCAAGGTTTGCTTTTCTCCTCCCCGGAAGAATTGCGCCCGCAGCGATCGAACGGGACGAAAAGCCGCGCGGGGCGGCATAGGACGAACAAACCGAATAGGCCAATCGGCCGGCGAACTCAAGGTTTTCCGCCTTGATCTTGCGGTTGTCCCGGTCGTGGCGTGTCTGGAAACTGATTTCGCGACGGTGAGAAAGCCGCAGCGATTGCCGGATCGCGCGCTGCTTCCTATATGAGGAGCAATCGACAAGGAGAGTGACGATGGCTGATACCAAAACCCTGAAGGTCGAAAAATCCGATGCCGAGTGGCGCGCCCAGCTGACGCCTGAACAATACCGCATCACCCGTCAGCACGGAACGGAACGTGCCTTTTCCAGCCCGGATTTCGAACTCGGCAAGAAGGGCACCTATCATTGCGTCTGCTGCGGCAAGACGCTTTACAGTTCCGACACGAAATTCAATTCAGGCACCGGCTGGCCGAGCTTCACCCAGCCGATTTCACCGGACGCCGTGGATGAACACCGCGACACTGCCTATGGCATGACCCGCACGGAAATCCGCTGCGCCGATTGTGACGCCCATCTTGGCCATGTCTTCCCGGATGGCCCAGCCCCGACGGGCTTGCGCTACTGCATGAACGGGGTAGCGCTGACATTCGAGCCGACGGAGGCATGAGGCTCGCAGGCCTAATACTTCTGACGGGTATGCTGGTGTCAACTGGCATATCTGCGTCGCAAGCGGCGGATTGGCAGACTTACGCCAATCCCCGCTTTGGCTACGCAATAGATATTCCGCCGGGCTTTGCGCTAAAGAGCGAAGCAAACAATGGCGACGGTGCCACATTTGTTGGAAATGCCGGCGCATCTTTGCTGGTATTTGGAACGCTGCTGGAGAGCGACTTTTCCCGAGAAGCAGAAAATCGTGTCGGTTGGGAAAAGGACGCCCAATGGACGATCACCTATGGAAAAACCACCGAAGCCTGGGCAAGTTTCTCCGGCGTTCGGAACGGCGAGGTGCTCTACGGGCGTGGCATGACCTTATGTCGGGGCAGCGCCACTTTTTTTCGCCTGCAATATCGCAAAGCCGATCTCAAACGTTACAATCCGATCATCGCGCGAATGGTAAAGTCTCTAAGGCCGACAAGCGGATGCGAGAACGAGCCCTCATCTGCACCGCTGACAACGGGTGAAACTCAAAACCGATAGCCGTAGACGTCGGAATTGGCGGCGAGCTGTTCCGTCTGTTCAGCACCAAAGGCGGTCGACACGAGCGCAAAGCCGCCGAACAGGACAGTGACCAGGAGAACGAGCGGAACAACCGCGAAAATCAGGATGATCGACCACCTGCGACCGGTCCCGTTATCCTCGTCGGCATCGCTGCAGGCGCTCTCCTCCGGGACAGGCCTCTGGCTGCCAAGCCTGTTTTTTAGGCTGCTATCCCGCAAATTCTCCATCTGGCGCATCTCCCCCCGCGCAAATCCCAATATATTTAACTGTATTCACAACCGAGAATAGACATTCTTGCAGCAACGAGTCTCGTTTTTTTGGCCTGGCCGGGAGAATGTCACATTTCTGACGGCAAAATGTGCATTCGTCCATACTATTGCACATACGACAGGCATTGCAGAAAGTTGCAAGTATTTTTTTGCTGTCTATTTTTACGGTAGAAAGCCTGCGCAGCAGGTGACCGCGGCGCAACCGCTTCCATTTTTTACCGATTCGCACCAACACGCGCGAACGGTCAGGACGGCAGGCGGGCCTTGATGACGATCAGGATCCGGTGGAAGCGCTGATGCAGGTCAGTACGGCGGAATAATGCACCGCTGCGGCCGTGACCACGAAGCCATGCCAGATGGCATTCTGGAAGCGCAGTTTTTCCCAGACATGGAAAATGACGCCTGCGGAATAGATGATGCCGCCAAGGACGATCAGAGTCATCGTCGTTGCCGACAGTTGCGACAGAAGCGGCCCGGCGGCGAAAACGCCGCTCCAGCCCATGGCAAGATAAAGCAGGATCGCCAGCCGGTCGAAACGGCCGGGAAACACGCATTTGATGAACACGCCGACGGCTGCGATGCTCCAGATGCCGATCAGCATGCCGAAAAGATAGGGGTCCTCCCAGCCGCGCTGCAGGAACGGCGTGTAGGTTGCGGCAATCAGGATGAAGATCGACGAGTGGTCAAACCGGCGCAGGAACCACTTGGTTTGCGAGACCGGCCAGAGATTGTAGATGAACGAGATCGAGAGGGTGGCAACAAGGCCGGCGCTGTAGATCCAGGCCGCGACCAGCTGGCCCGACGAACTCCAGAGCGTCGCATAGAAAATAAGCGCCGTGACGCCGACCAGGGCGCAGACCAGACCGATACCGTGCACGACACCATCGGCGATCAGCTCGCTGCGGTCGTAGTTCCACTTGATACCCTTGATCTCCACGGTTTCCTCTTTGTCCGGCACAGATGCTGCCGTCCTACACGGCAAAAGCGACATTTTTGCACTGCAGCAGCATTCCAATCCGCCACAGGCTCAATCTGCCACAGGATGATTAACCGAAAAAGACCAGGGCGGCGGCGTAGGGATCAATTTCCGCGACAGGAGACAACAAACGGCGACCGGATTTTCGCTGGCGCCTATCGGTCGATCAGCACCGAGCATTGGCAATGGCTGGCGACGCGGCTCGCGGTCGAGCCGATGAAATAGTCGATCAGGCCCGGCCGATGCGAGGCGATGATCACCAGATCGGCATCCTCCGCCTCAGCTGTTGTGTTGATCACCCCGGCGGCGGCGCCCACACGGATTTCGACCCGGGCGTCGATACCATGTTTCTCCTTCAGCGCCGTCAGCGTCTTGACGGCATGCTTGCGCGAGGCCTCGATGATCTCGAGCGGGAAGTCCACGATCATGTAACCCTGCGTATAGGCGTTGAGGTCCTCGATCGCATTCAGGATAACGATTTCGCCGCCGGGATCGAGCAGCGTCCTGGCGAGACCCAGGGTTTTCTCGCCGTGGTCCAACTGGTCCATGGCAATCGGCACGATGATTTTCCTGTACATCACACGGCTCCTTCGCTTCGATGCCCGCAGGCAACCGCGTTGCGTGCGGCAGTCTCCTTTAGATGGGTGTGCGCGGCACGATCGTCATCGGGCCTGGCAGTATCCAAACGCCGCCACTGTCAACATTTCGAGAACAGTACATCGCCGACAACGTGGCTTTCATGAACGGAAGGCTTGGCCCATAGTCGGCCTCGAACCGCCTTTGAGGACTTTTCATGACCGGCATCGACAGACGTGATTTTCTCAAGGCTTCGGCAACCGTGGCGATTGCCACCGGCGTGGCCCTGAAAGCACAGGCAGAAGTGAGACCGATGACCGAGTTCCCCGCCACCCATGCCGTCACCATGCCTGCTTATGTCGATCATTCGCATCTGGTCGTGCGCGATCTGCCGATGGTCTCGTCCTGGTACCAGTCGATCCTGGGGTTGAAGCCGCTCGAAAAAACCGTCAGCGGCGAAGTGCTGGGCGTCGCCGGACGGCCGCTCCTGACGCTGACCACCGCCGGCAACGCGGCGCAGGCGCCGCACAATGCGCCCGGCCTGTTCCACACCGCCTTCCTGATGCCTGATCGGGCCGAGCTTGGCCGCTGGCTGGCGCATATCGCCCACAAAAACACGCCGCTGCAGGGCGCCTCGGACCATCTCGTCAGCGAGGCGATCTACCTGGCCGACCCCGAGGGCAACGGCATTGAGGTCTATCGCGACCGGTCGCGCGAGGAATGGACCTATCTGCAGGACGGCATGGTCAAGATGGCGACGCTGCCGCTCGACCTGCAGAAGCTCTACGACGAAGCGGACAAGGGCGCCTGGGGCGGCATGCCCGACGCCTCGGCCATCGGCCACATCCATCTTCAGGTATCCGACATTCCGCAGGCAAACGCCTTCTTCCGCGACGTGCTCGGGCTCGACCTGATGGCGACCTATCCAGGCGCCAGCTTCTTTGCCTCGGGCAAGTACCACCACCACGTCGCCGCCAATATCTGGAACTCGCGCGGTGCTGCGAAACGCCAGGCCAACATGACCGGCCTTGCCGATTACACCGTGCATTTCAACGATCCGGCCAGGCTGGCGACAGCCGTTGCCAAGCTCGACGCACTCGAAATCCCGACGACGAGAAACGGCGATGTCGTCTCGCTGATCGATCCCTGGGGCATTGGGTTGAAGCTGGCGGTGTAGTACCGAACTACGCGGAAACCCTCACCAGCCCATGGGCTTGATGTAGCGGCCGAAGACCCAGCCGGTCTGCCAGTCGCCGTTCTGCCCCGGATCGTGCCAGATCTGGCACCAGGTGGAGCGTACCGCCTTGCGCTGGGCGCCTTGCGACAAGCCGGAGATATCGTTGAGATCCGTGCCGTTCATGCAGCGGCCGGTCATCTGCAGCGTGGTGCCGTTCGGATAGCCGGCACGGACGGCCGACTGCGCCGACGGCCAGGCACGGGCGTTCAGCACGTCGTCCCAGGCGACGTCAGAGACTTGCCAGGCAACGAATGTATTGGCCATCGCAGCCGGTGCGGTGATCGCAAGTGTTCCAGCCGCGAGCGCGATTTTGATCAGGGTCTTCATAGTCATTTCCTCCTTGGCCAGGCTTTGCCGGCCGTCGTTTCGGTCCCTGACCCTGTTCTAGCAACATGATGCAGTATCGCCGGTTCCGGAGGGAACAGTGGGCTGCTCTATGGCGCAGCAGTGCACTCGACCAGGTTGTTCGGGGTCACCACGCAGTTGGCCTGCTTCTTGGCGCCACACGTGGCCAGCATCGCAATCGCTGCAAGCATCAGAAGCGTCCTGCGCATCGGTATCAGCTCCGCTTCGGCAATGTTTCGACAGGCGTAGGCAGCAAAAAGCCCCGCAAGCCATTCAGGCTTGCGGGGCTTGATCTTGTCAAATGCAAGTTTTCGCAATCAGGCGGCGCGGCGGCCGTAGCCCTGCGAAGCGCCGGATTGCTCGAGCTTGAAACGGGCAAGCAGCGTCTGGAGTTGGCGGCTTTCGTCGGCGAGGGTTTCGCTGGCGGCAGTGGTCTCCTCGACCATGGCGGCATTCTTCTGGGTCATCTGGTCCATGTGGTTGACCGAGGTGTTGATCTCGGCAAGCGCCGTTGCCTGCTCCCGCGAGGCGGTGGCGATGCTCTCCACATGGTCGTTGACCTTCAGCACCAGCTGTTCGATCTCAACCAGTGCATCGCCGGTGGCCCGGACAAGTGCGACGCCGCCGCCCACTTCGGATGCCGAGGCCTTGATCAGCGTCTTGATTTCCTTGGCGGCATTGGCCGAACGCTGCGCCAGTTCCCGTACCTCCTGAGCGACGACCGCAAAGCCTCGGCCGGCGTCACCCGCGCGGGCAGCCTCGACACCGGCGTTCAGCGCCAAAAGATTGGTCTGGAAGGCAATTTCGTCGATGACGCCGATGATCTGGCTGATCTTGCTCGACGAATCCTCGATCCGGCCCATGGCGCTGACCGCGTTGCGGACGATCTCGCCGGACTTGCCGGCGCTGTTCTTGGTTTCGCGCACCATGTCGCGGGCTTCGTTGGCGCGGGCGGAGGACTGCCGTACGGTCGCGGTGATCTCGTCGAGCGCCGCTGCCGTCTCCTCAAGCGCTGCCGCCTGCTGTTCGGTGCGCTTGGACAGATCGTTGGCGGCCGAACTCAGCTCGGACGAGCTGTCCTTGATCGTGCCGGCAGCCCCCCGCACGTTCTGCATGGTGGAGCGCAGCGTCACCATCGTCGCATTGACGTTGGTCTGCAATTCGGCGAACGCGCCCTGGAACCGGCCGTTCATGCTCTGCGAAAGGTCGGCATCCGCAAGAGCGGCGATGACGCGGCGCACTTCGGCCACCGCAAGATCGATGCTGCCGACCAGTTCGTTGACGCTGCCGGCGAAGCGGTTGAGGTCCTCGTTCTGGTAGTCCTTGCCGATCCGGCCGGTGAAATCGCCGGCAACGGCGGCGGCGACGACTGCGCTGATGCTCGACTGGAGATCGCTGCTCAGCGCCTGCAGGGCGGCTTCCTGCGCCTTCATATCGCGGATCGCCAGCGCGTTGCGGCGGAAGACCTCGACCGCACGGGCCATTTCGCCGATCTCGTCCTTGCGGTCGACATCGGTTCCGATGCTGTCCAGATTGCCGTCCGCAAGGCTGCTCATGGCAGCCGTCAGTTCGCGAACCGGGGTGGAGATGCCGCGGCGCGCGACCAGCAGGCTGACCATGGCGCCGAAGACGATGCAGGCTGCAGCCGAGCCTGCGGCAATCATCAGGGCGACGGAGGACGCTTCGAGCGCCTCGGCGCGGGCGGTGGCCAGCGACGTGCCCGAATAGGTGCTGTATTCCTTGACGGTGGTGGTGACGATCTTCTGGGCGGCCAGCGCCTTGTCGAGCGCGCCCTGGATCATCGCCGCGTCGCCCGGGTTCTTTTCGGCCAGGTCGACCATGGCGCGGATTTCACCGAAATAGCTTTCCAGCGTCGTCCGGATCGCCTGCAGCTGCTTGATCTCGGTGTCGTCGGCAGTCGATTCGATCTTTGGCAGGCGCGCCAGCATTTCCGTCGAGCGCTTCTCGGTCTCGGCCCGGAAGTCCGCGGCCTTGTCAGGCTTTGCCGCCAGTTGGTAGGTCATGCGGCTGATGGCGATGATATCGACGCGCAGATCCATGGCCTCGCGGGCCACCTCCTCCTTCGCCCCGACGCTGACCATGGCAGTGGCCAGCGCCGAAATGCCATAGGCGCCGACGGAGGCGATGGCGACGGAAGACAGGCCCATGACAAAAACGACAAGGCCGATCTTTTGAAGGATGGAGAAATTGCGAAACGTCATGGTTGAACTCCGGCGGGGCATAGGCCCGCAAGCTGGCTACAAAAAACAGGAGGTCAAGGCATGATGCCTCTGGTACGGCGCAGCAAAACGAACATCGCGCTATTGCAGTGCAAGATGACGCATCCGCGCTAATGGCTGGTTAAAATCCACGGGCGAAAGCTGGGGGCGACGAACGGCCGGATCGACATGGCATCAGGCTTCCGGGTCGTCGTCTTCGGCAATCTTGCGCAGAAGGAACAGCAGCGCCACGCGCTCAGCCGGGTTCAGCCGGCGCATGGTCTTTTCGCTGATGACATGGCCCTGCGGATACATCTGCTCGAGGACCGCCTCCCCTTTCGGCAGAAGCGAGATCACCACCTTGCGGCCGTCCGCTTCATCCCTGGACAGATCGATGAGCCCGCGCGCCTTCAGCCGTTCGACGATGCCGCGGATCGTTGCCTGATCGACGGAGGTCGCCTTGACGAGTTCCACCTGCGAGCTTGGGCCGAGATCGCGCAGGGCGCACAGCGTCACGAACTGCACCGATGTCAGGTCGGGGTCGCTGGCATTGCTCTGGAAGATCGAGAGATGCCGCTGATAGGCCTTGCGCAGCAGGTGTCCCACCTGCTCGGTGACCAGGTACCGCTCGCGCGATCCCGGCTCCTTCGTCTCTCCATCGTCAGTCATGATCGTGACGCCCGCTCCGATTTCTGTCTGTAATCGTCCAAAACACCATCAATCGCAAGCAGAGCCTTGTGCCAAGCCGGCTTGCCGGCGCGGCATTCCGGGCGACGGCATCTCTCGCGGCGACGTGTTGTCATGCGCCGCGAGAGATCGTGGAAACAGGCAAAAACCCATCCTTCATTTCCGCATCGATCAGCGGAACGTGTGCTGCATTTCCTTGACGGCGATATCGCCATTGAGAACCATCGGCTCGTCGTCGAGGAACAGCGAGCAACCGCGCATCGGGATATCGAGATGGCAGGCGGTGTCGTTCGGACCGCCCAGCTCGTTGTTGGGGCCGGTGGAGAACATCACATTGCCGTAGAAGGAGCGGGCCTCCATGCCCATGCCGCCCGGGAATTCGCCGGGCACCATGCGATGCCACTTGGCATTGTGGTTGAGGCCCCAGCCGACATGGCTCATCCCCATGCCGCGCGGATCGTCGAACGCTGCCATGTAGGATTTGACCAGCTCGGCGTCGAGGCCGCCTCTGATATCGGTGACCCAGCCGTTTTCGATCGTATAGATGATCGGGTCGCGCACGTAGATGTTCTGCGGCAGCAGGATATCGCCTGGCGCAACAACGATCGTGCCGTCAACGCCGTCGTCGTCACCACCGGTGAACACAAAGCCCGACGGCCAGTGGTCCCAGCGGCCCGGCTCGTCCGTGCACGCATATTCCGTCACGGTCGGATAGGTGTTGAGCTTGTAGGTGACATCCGTGCCATGCGGTGAGGTGATCCGCATCACCTTCGCCTTGGACAGGAGGTCGCCGGCAAACTCGACGCGCTCGCGTATTTCCTTCGTCGGCAGCATCCGGGCGAGAAGCTCCGGCGGTTCCACGGCAGTCAGAATACGCGTGCCGGACGCCTGGATCGCCATCTGTTCCGGGCTGAAGAGCAGGAAGATGCAGTCGATCAGCATGTCGGCGGCCTTCAGGGCCTCGACCGCTTCCGGCATGGCTGCAAGGCCCGTCTGGCCGACCGCCCATGCACCCGCCGGCGGCACCGGCGGCAACCGCATGTGATACATCTTCGCGCCAAGGCGCATGCCCGCCGCCATGAAGGCGTCGGCGTAATCGAGGCGCTCGTTGCCCTGGGTCAGGACGATGAGTTTTTCCCCCTCGTGCACGCCCGACATCTTCAACTGATGCAGGCAGATTTCCGTGAAGCTGAATTGATCCATGCTCGTTCCCTTTTATTGCTTGAAGACTTGGTGCTTCGTACAGTTACGGACAGTCGGATTTGACCTTGGCGATTTCTGCGATCGCCTCCTGCCTCGAAACGACATCGCCATATTTACTGTCGATGTCGAAGAGGTTGGCATTGTGGGGATCCGGGTGCCGGTCGCCGACGCAATCGCGTACAACAATGGCCCGGAAACCATATTGAACCGCATCGACGGCACTGGCCCGGATACAGCCGCTGGTCGAGCAGCCCGCCATGATCACAGTATCGATGCCTTGGCTATGCAGATGCGACGCAAGGCTGGTGCCGAAGAAGGCGCTGGCATATTGCTTGACGATGACGAGTTCGCCCTTGGCGGGCTCCACCTCGTCGCAGAACTCGGCCAGGACATTGCCCTCGAACATCGCCTTCATGACCGGCGATTTCTTCACCCACATGCCACCATCGGCGCAATTTTCCGCCAGATAGAGAATGCGGGTATGGATGACCGGAATGCCGGCGTCGCGGGCGGCCTGAATGAGTTCGGGCGTCTGCGCGACCGCATCGACCACACCGGGCGCATAAAGCGGTGCACCCTCGATCGTATAGGCTTTCAGGAAATCAATGACGAGAAGCGCCGGGCTTTTGCCAAAGCCGATGCGATTGCCCCAGACGCCCTGATAATTCGCTTCAGCGCTTGTCATGATCGTCTCCTCAATAGGCACCGGACAGAAGCGCACCCGCACCCGGCGAAACGGCTTCAAGTCCAAGCGATTTCAGCATGCAGTAGGTGGTGGCGGCAGCCGCCGTCAGAACCGGCTTGCCGGTCATGGCCTCGACCTTGGCGATGACGGGCAGCGACGGCATCTGCACGCAGGCCGACAGAACGATCACATCGACATCGGTGAGATCGAGCGTCTGGACGATCGCCGGCAGGTTTTCCGGATCATGGCGGGCGACATCCAGATTGTCGGGAATTTCGAGCGCCCGCCAATCCACGACCTCGAAGCCCTCCTCGCGGATGTAATCAACGACGAGTTCGGTGAGCGGCTTCATATAGGGCGCGACGACGGCGATCTTTTTCGCCTTCATCACCTTTAGCCCTTCGATCAGGGCGCCGGCGCTGGTGACCACCGGAATGTTGGTGCCCTCCTCGATCGTCCGTCCCGTGAGACGCTTTTCCGACTGCCTGTGGTAGCCGAGGCCCATCGCCATGATCGCCACGAGGCAGGCATACCCCAGCACATCGACGCGGGCATCGGACAGTTCGACGGCGCACCGATCGGATTCCGCATCCATCGCCGCCAGTTCTTCCTTGACGACCTTCTTCATGCGCATGCGGCTGGAATGGAAGGTGAAGCGTTCCGGGCGGATGGCTTGCCGCGCCGTCAGCATGGCCGGGATTTCGGTTTCCATGGTGGTGTTGGAACTGGGGACGATCTGGCCGATACGGTAATAGGTCTGCACGGATGAAATCCTCTGCTTCGCAAAAAAGGGTCAGGACGCAGCGGCGAACCGTTGGGTACGCCGCTGCCGGTCAGCGGGAGAGAAAATCTCCAAGCGCTGCAAAAAAGCCGTCGAAATCATCCCACGGGATCATGTGGCCGGCGTTCGGCACATGCACGATCTCCAACGCCGGATAGAGGGCGTGCGCTTCCGCCTCGTCCGCCTGTTCGATCACGCCGCCCCGCCCGGCCACCATCAGAAGGGCCGGCTGCGTCAGCTTCGGCAAATCCGGGAAAATGTCGTCGTTGTGGAAATCTTCAAAGGCCGTGACGATGGCGGGCTCGTAGCAGGTGTGAAGCCATTCGGCACGCAGGGTCAGTTGCTCATCGGTCCATGTCGGGCAGAACGCCTTCATGCCCTCAGCGTCGATGCCTTGCAGCGACAGGCGGATGCTGTCGACATACCAGGGCAGCTTGCTCGGATAGGCGCGGCGCCCCGGACCCGAGACGGGCGGATCGATCAGAGCCAGCCGCGAAAAATCAGCCGGCGCGGAAACAGCCGCCCGGATCGCGATGCGCGCACCCATCGAATGGCCAAGCAAGGCCGGCTTCGACAGCCCGAGTGCGGATGCGAAACCGACGACATCGGCTGCCATGGCATCAAGGCCGTAGTCGAGATCGGGGCCGGTCGAGGATAGGCCGCGGCCGCGCACGTCCAGAACGTAGACATCATATCGTTCGGCCAATCGCGCCGCGACAAATCCCCAGGTGATCGCCGGGCTGGTAATGCCCGGGATCAGGATGACGGAAGGGCCTTTGCCGCCGTAGCGCAGATAGTGCTGGCGGATGCCATTGGCGCGGACATTCGCCCCGTACAGCGCCTGCCCGCTCATGCCGCGTGCTCGCTTTTCAGCGGCTCGGCATAGATGTCGTAGCCATAGACCCAGGACGGATCCTCCTGATCGAGCAGGAAGGTGTTGGCATTGGAAACGGTCTGGACGCGCGTCGCGCGATCACGACGGTTGGCCTCGTAAAGCCCGAACGCCGTCTGGAAATCGCCGACGCCGGTTTCCTGCAGGCAGCGCGTCAGCATGGCCGCGTCCTCGATGGCCATGGCCGCGCCTTGAGCCATATGCGGCTTCATCGGGTGGCAGGCATCGCCAAGCAGGACCAGGCGGCCCTTGCTCCACAGGGGCAGAGGATTGCGATTGAACAGCGGCCACTTGGTCACGGTGTCGGTGCTTTCGATCAGCGCCTGAACGATCGGGTGATAGCCTTCGAAGGCGGACGCCATCTCGTCGCGGCTGCTCTCGACAAAAGCAGAGTCGAACTCCCAGGCCGGATGCGGAACGCCGGTGACATAGTAATATTCGTCGCGGCGGGCGGTCGTGTAGTAGACCATCATATGCCGGTCCGGACCCCACCACTTGACGCAATCCTCGAAGGTGAGATCGAATTTCTTCAGCTTGTCGCCGGAAATCAGCGCGCGATGCCCGACCCAGCCGCTGTAATTCGGCTTTTCCTCGCCCAGCAGCGTCTCGCGAACCCGCGAATTGATGCCGTCGGCGCCGATGACGATATCGGCGCGAACCGAGGTGCCATCCTCAAATTCGACCAAAACGTCGGTGCCGTTGTCATCGACGCGCGCCAGCTTCTTGCCGAAATGCAGCGTGCCGGGCTGCAGCGCGTCGCACTGGATCGCCTGCAGGTCGCCGCGATGGACGGTGCAATAGGTAGCACCATAACCTTCCAGGGAAATCCGCGAACGGTAGTCGCCGGTGATGCCGTCACGGCTGAACCAGTGGCTCGGCGTGCTGCTGATATCGATGACCTTCCGGTCGACGCCGATGCGCTCGAAAATCTTCAGGACGTTCGGACCCATATGGATGCCCGCCCCCAGGCGCGAGAAGCTCGGCGCCTGTTCATAGACGTGCACGTCAAAGCCGGCATGCTGCAGCAGCGCGCCTGCAACCGCGCCGCCGAGGCCCGCGCCGATAATCGCGATCTTTTCATTTCCCTTGGGCTTTTCATTTCCCTTGAACATGGCGACCCCTCTAGCCGTCTTTCGACGTGCCGTTCTCACAATTGGAAGCTTTGCGTAATTTTTAGCGTATACGCTGTAAATAGCAAGCGCGCCGCGTCATTTTTTAAAGATCTTGTCGGCTTCAAATCAAAGCCTACCGGGTTTTCGTCTGTTTGCAATGGTAAATTTCAACTTGTCAGCCTGACATATGAAGCGTATACGCTTTTAATATAAAAATAGGGGGCACTGGATGCGTGATGTCTGTGACAGTCGCATCGTTATCGCATGCGGGCACCTTCAGGATGCCTTCTGCATAACGATCCGTCCGATAGCAAAAGGCATGGGCTTGACTGCCGCTGCAGGGCCGGAGCACCGGCCATGACGCCGCCCGCGTTCGTTTCCACGGCCTCTTCCGTTTCCCTGACTGTCAACGACGCCCTCCGGCATGTCGACGCAAAGCCCGAAACACCGCTGCTTTACATCCTGCGCAACGACCTTTTCCTGAACGGCCCGAAATATGGCTGCGGCCTGGGAGAATGCGGCGCCTGCGCCGTCCTGATCGATGGCCGCGCCGTGCGCTCCTGCACGGTGCCGCTCGGTGCGGTCGGCAGCCGGCGCGTGACCACGCTCGAGGGCCTTGCCACCGGCGGGCATCTCCATCCCGTGCAGCGCGCCTTCATCGACGAAGCGGCGGCGCAATGCGGCTATTGCCTGAACGGCATGATCATCGCCATTGTCAGCCTGCTCGCGCGCAATGCCGATCCCGATGAAAACGACATTCGCGAGGCGCTGCGCCATCATCTGTGCCGTTGCGGCACCCATATGGAAATTCTGGCCGCAGCCCGCCGGGCCGTTGCCTATGCCGGAGCGGAGCGACTGAGCGGCCCGGCGCCGGTCGATGCGCCTGCCGACAAGAAGGAGGTTTCGCCATGACCGCCCACCGCGAAACGCCCAAATCCGCCTATATGGCAGCCGCCGACAGGCTGCTTGTCGTCTCCGACATCACCCGGGGCGATGCAGCCGAGCTTTACATCGCGATCGGCACGGACGGACGCGTCACCGCATTCAACGGGCATGTGGATCTGGGAACCGGCATCCGGACATCGCTCGCCCAGATCGTCGCCGAAGAGCTTTGCGTTGCGTTCGAGCAGGTCGACATGGTGCTCGGCGCCACCTCGGCCACGCCCAATCAGGGTGCGACCATCGCCAGCGAAACCATCCAGATCACAGCCGAGCCTTTGCGGCTGGCAGCGGCCACCGCACGCCAGCACCTGCTTGCCACCGCGTCCCGGAAAACCGGCGTCGCGCTTGAGCGGCTGCTCTTGGAAGACGGCATCATCCGGGCCAATTCCGGCGAAAACTGGAGCCTCTCCTTTGCCGATCTCGTCGCAGGCTCGCATATCCGCCTGTCGATCGATGTCGATGTCCCGCTCAAGCCGGCATCGGCCTATACGATTGTCGGCTCGTCCCGTCCGCGCGTCGACATTCCGGCAAAGGCGACCGGGCGATGGACCTATGTGCATGACGTGCGCGTGCCCGGCATGCTGCATGGACGTGTCGTGCGCCCGCCCCATGCCGGCTTCGATCATGGCGCCCATGTCGGCAACAGCCTGATTTCCGTGGATGAAACATCCGTCGCCGCAATCGAGGGCCTGGTCGGTGTCGTCGCCATCGGCGATTTCGTCGGTGTCGTCGCGACGCGCGAGGAAATCGCCATCGAAGCGGCAAAGACCCTGAAGGTCGTTTGGCGCGCGCCGCCGGAACGCCCCGACCTCAACGCCCCGGAAGCTGCGCTGCGCGCCAATCCGTCCACCCCGCGCCGACTTGCCGATCGCGGCAATGTCGACATGGCGCTGGCCGGCAGTGCCCAGCCGATGAACCGGACCTATGTCTGGCCCTACCAGATGCACGGGTCGATCGGGCCGTCCTGCGCCGTGGCAGATTATCGCGACGAGGGCCTGACGGTCTGGTCCGGCACGCAAAACCCGTTTCCGATGCGCCGCGATCTGGCGCTGTTGCTGGATATGCCGGAGGAGATGATCCTCGTCGAACGGCTTGAGGCGGCCGGCTGCTACGGCCGCAACTGCGCCGACGACGTCACTGCCGATGCCGCTCTCCTGTCGCGCGCGGTCAAGGCGCCGGTCAGGGTCCAACTGTCCCGCGAACAGGAGCATGCCTGGGAACCGAAGGGGGCGGCGCAGGTCATGGACGTGCGCGGCGGCCTGGATCTGGAAGGCGGGCCTTCCGCCTATGATTTCGAAACGCGCTATCCCTCCAACCTCGCCCCGACCCTGCCCCTGATCCTGACCGGCAAGGTGCCGCCAGTCTCCGATGTCGTGCAGATGGGCGACCGCACCGCGATCCCGCCCTATGCCTATGGCAATCTTCGCGTCACGGTGCACGACATGCCGCCGATTGCCCGGGCCTCCTGGTTTCGCGGCGTGTCGGCCATGCCGAACACCTTTGCCCATGAATGTTACGTGGACGAACTGGCCGCCGCCGCCGGCGTCGATCCCATCGAATACCGCCTGCGCTATCTCCACGATCCGCGTGCGGTCGATCTGGTGAACGCGCTGGCAGAGCGAGCGAACTGGGTGCCGCACACCACATGGGGCACGCTTGGCGGCGAAGGCGACCTGCTTTACGGGCGCGGCTTTGCCTATGCCGTCTATATCCACGGGCCTTTTCCGGGAAAGGCGGCCGCCTGGGCCGCGTGGGTCGCCGATGTCGCCGTCAACACCAGGACGGGCGAGGTTGCGGTCACGAAAGTCACCTGCGCGCAGGATTCCGGGATGATGATCAATCCCGATGGCGTGCGCCACCAGATCCACGGCAATGTCATCCAGTCCACCAGCCGGGTGCTGAAGGAAAAGGTGGAGTTCTCCTCGACCGCGGTCACCTCGAAGGAATGGGGTGGCTACCCGCTGATCACCTTCCCGGACGTCCCCGACATCGATGTGCTGATGATCCCGCGCCCGGATGAACCGCCGCTCGGCGTCGGCGAATCGGCGTCGGTGCCGAGCGCATCGGCGATAGCCAATGCCGTCTATGACGCGACCGGCATCCGGTTCCGCGAACTTCCGCTGACGCCGGAACTGGTTCTGGCCGGCTTGAACGGCACGCCGGATCAACCGTCGCCCGCAGCACCGGTGAAGAAACGCAGGTGGTGGGCGATCGGGCTGTCTGCAGCCGGTGCCGTCGCTGCCCTTTCCGGTCTTGTGACCATGGCCTCGCCCTTTCGTCCGGCAATCGGCACGATTGCGAGACCGGACGGCAATGTCTACAGCGCCGCGACGATCGAGCGCGGACGGCTGGCTGCCGCTGCCGGCGCCTGCAATGTCTGCCATGTCGGCCCGGACGGAACACCCTTTGCCGGGGGACGCCGTTTCGACACGCCTTTCGGCGCCGTCTATGCCACCAATATCACGCCGGACGCGGAAAACGGCATCGGCGCCTGGTCCTATCCCGCCTTCGAGCGAGCGATGCGCGCCGGCGTCAGCCGCGACGGCCATCATCTCTACCCCGCCCATCCCTATACCGCGTTTGCCGGTGCCGAGGATGCCGACCTTCAGGCGCTCTATGCCTATATGATGACGCAGGCCCCGGTAGCGCAGAAGGCGCCGGCAACAACACTGCGCTTCCCCTTCAGCATTCGTGCCATGATGGCCGGCTGGAACGCGCTGTTCCTCAAGGCCGAACCGTTCCGCTACCTCGAAACGCAAAGCGCGCAATGGAACCGGGGCGCCTATCTCGTCGAAACGCTGGGCCATTGTTCGGCCTGCCATACGCAGCGCAATGCGCTGGGCGCCGAAAAAACCGGCGCCGCGCACCTGTCCGGCGGCTTTGCCGATGGCTGGGAAGCGCCCGCGCTGAATGGCTTTTCCAAAGGCCCCGTCGGCTGGACGGCGGATGCCTTCTACGACTATCTGCGCACCGGCCATTCGCGTGACCACGGCAGCGCCGCGGGTCCCATGGCACAGGTGGTCGATGTGATGCAGCCGCTGCCGGATACCGACATCCGTGCCATGGCCACCTATCTTGCCAGCCTGAATGGCGGCGCCGAACCCGCCAATGCCGCTGTCCGGAAAGAGACCGCCATCGCGGCGAGCGAAGCCGCAAAGGACACGGCCGCCCGTCTTGCACCGAAAGGCGCGCGCATTTTCGACGGTGCCTGCGCCAGTTGCCACACCGGCACGACGATCCTGTCGTCGCTCGCGCTCAACAGCAACCTGCATGCCGATACGCCCGACAATATCCTGCAGGTGATCCTTAACGGCGTCGAGGCACCGGCGATCCTTGCCAAGACCACGGGTCGCGAAGCGCCGGAAGTCATGTCGATGCCGGCATTTCGCGACACCTTGAACGAGACTCAGATCAAGGATCTTGCCGCCTATCTGCGGGCGCGCTTCGCACCGGACAAACCCGCCTGGGCCGATACGCCGGCCGCGATGCGGCGTGTCGCGCAGGCAGCACATTAGGGGGAGCGAACGACTTGGCGCAGGCGGCAAAAGACAGTCCGGACGAAGACCGCAGGCTTTTCCAGAGCCCGACAGCTGCCTTTCGCCCGTCTGCCTACTGGTTCTGGCATTCCATCCCGACGGAGGCCGTCTGCCGCAGCCAGCTTGCCGATTTCAAGGCCAGGGGCATCGGCACGATCCTCATTCAGGCGCGCCTTGCCTTGCCGCGCGAGGCCTATCTTACCAAGGCTTATCTTGAGGCCTATCGCATCTGCGCGCAGATCGCGGCCGGGCTCCGCCTGAAACTCGGCATTTATGACGACTACAACTGGATCAGCGGCCATGCCGGCGGACGCACGGTGTCCGGCCGTGACGACCTGCGCGAGCGTCACCTGTTCTGGTCTTCGTCCGCATCGCCGCAGGGCGCAATCAGCGGCATCCATCCGCCTTTCGTGCAGGCGATGGGGCCGGATATTCTCGCATGGCAATATGATGGAGGCGCTGTCGCCTGGTGCGAGTGGACAGTGGAGGCGGCGCTCCTGCATCCATTCGCCGGCATCGAAGCACCGGACGACATTGCCGACGTGACCGCCCAGGTCACGATCACCGACAGCGATGCCCTCTCCTGCGCCTATCACTTCCAGGGCCGGGTCGAGCCGGGTCAGATGCTGACCGTCTTCATCAGCGCCCGCTCCTCGACATCGCGTCTCATCAACTATCTGCTGCCGGAAGCGGCCGAGCGGTTCATCGCGGTCGGGCTCGATCCGCTGGTCCACGTGCTGGACGGACTGCTTCCCAACCCTGTCGGGTTCGTGTTCTACGACCAGCCGGCCGCCGGATTTTATCGCTGGGACCAGATGTCCGGCCACCTCGGCAACAGCCTGCTGTTCGCGCCGGCACTGCGGCAAACATTGGCCGGCGCGCGTGCACCGTTCTCAAAAGTCCTTCTGGCCCTGGTTTGCGATATCGGGAGCGAGACGCTACGGCTGCGGGCACAGTTCTTCGCGACCTATTCGGCCCTGATGAACGAAGCGTTTTTCGGGACGCTGCGGCGGTGGTCCGAGGCAACGGGCATTGCCCTGACAGGCCACGAGATTCTGCCGCATGTCGCCTCGTGGTCGCTGAATGGCGGTTTTACCAGCATCGATCCCCGCGTGGCCCCCGCCGTCGACTTTTTCGGCATCGACGCCTACCGGCATGAAACGGCCGTGGATTCCAACAATTTCAAGGTACAGCTTGCGCCCAAGCTGGGCGATTCCGTTGCCCGCTCGAACGGCCGCAGCCGTTGCGCGGTCGAAACCTATGCCAGCGCCGAACGAACGCCGCTGCGCGCTGCCGGCCAATGGGAGTTGACGCTGGAGACGGCGCGCGCCCAGGCTATCCGGCTTCACTGCCTCGGCATGCGGCAGTTCATCTGGCACGGCGTCTATCAGACCGACGGCCATGACGGCGACCCGACGCCCTTCGTCAACCCGCGGTTCGATTTCGCGCCGGGCATCAATTTCGAACCCTGGTGGCCGTATCACGATCTTTTCGCGGAAGAGACGGCCCGGATTTCCGCCTTCATCGAGCCTGCGAAACCCCGCACGCCGGTTGCCATTCTCTATCCGCTGCACACCGCCTTTGCGCAGGGGCCGCGCCACAGCCATGCGACCCATATCGGCGCCTGGTGCGAGCAACTGCTGGCGCAGGCATGCGACTTCATGCTGCTGAGCGAGGCCGATCTGGCAAGGGCAACGATCAGCGACGGCAAGCTGTCGGCGTCCGGTCTGGTTTTCGATGCCGTCGTCCTGCCATCCGTCACTGTCCTTGCGACCGCGGAAACCGTGCGCGTGCTCGAGGCGTTCAAAACGTCCGGCGGCACGGTCTGGTCGTCGGGAGACCGCTTGTCGCTTGCCTGCGATTTCGACGCACCGCTTATGCCTGTCGCGGTATCCGTGCATCTCGAAGCGCATCCTGAAGCCGCCGATATCGCGGCTCTCCTGTCGTCCCTGCCATCCGCTGGCCCGCAGATCGCGGTCAGCACCGGCGGCAGGCCGTGGCAATGGGTCGGCTATGAGGCCGATGGCTGGTGGAGGATCGTTCTCTTCAATGACGGACCGGACGATCTTTCCGTCGATATTGCCTATGGCGCCGGTTTCGATTGCGAGGAATGGTCGCCGGCGGACGGGGCAATCCACGCAATCACCACCGTTGATCGTTTGCTGGTCGTGCTCGAACCGCAGGCGGTTGCTTGCCTTCGCGTGCGGCATGCATCGGGAACCGTGACCGGCTCCGGCACGCTCGGCTCCATGCCCGCGCCGGACACCGGCCGCGCCATTACGCTTTCCGATGGCTGGCGCTTTTCGCCGGGGCTCGATGCGGCAAGCACGCCGATTTCGGTGGAGAGAGGCTGGGAGCAGCAGGGGTTTGCGGGTTTTTCCGGCATCGGAATCTACCGCGTGACGGTGACAATCGGCAGCGATGCCGACTGGCTGCTGGAACTGCCGGATGTCGATACCGCCGTCACGGTCCTTCTCGACGGCCGGTCGCTTGGCCGAAGGGCCTTCCGGCCCTACCGCTTCGCGCTCGGACGCCTGAGCCGCGGCACCTACGCGCTGGAGCTGCAGATCGCCAACACGGCGGCAAACCGCTATTACCGGAACACGCCCTATCGCGGGGACGCGCCCGATAGAAGCGGTCTGGCCGCCGCACCGAAACTGATCCCGCTTTCAAACTGACCGGATACCAGAGCCATGCCAAAACATTCGACGATCCCCCTGATGCGCGCCTGGAACAGCTGGTCGGAGCGTCCGGCCGAAATGGTCTTCCTGCCGCTCGGCGTTCGCATCACGCCGGTTCTGTATTCGACACGCAGCCGGACGACCTCTGCGATCGAGCCGCGTCGCAACCCGGTGCGGCTTGGCCGCCATGCGATCGATGGCTCCCTGATCGAGCTTGAAACTGAGCACACCGGCACGACGGTGGCCTTCTCGGCCACCAAAACCGATCCGTTCGCAGTGCGGGGAAGCTGGGAGGGCAAGGGTTCGGCCGAGTGGGGGCTGCGGTTCTGGCTGACGCTGGCGATTTCCGCCGATGGCGGCGAGATCGGTGTCCATGATGCCGGGCAAAACACCACGCTCCTGAAGATCGGTACCCGCTTCGTGGCCGTCGTGACCGCAGACGTGCCCGTGCACGTCACCGGCCATGACACGATCGAAGCCCTGCGGGCCGATTTCGAGGAGAACGGATATTTCTACACGGCCACGCGCCGCAACGAAGCGCCAGTTATCGCCTTGCGTTTCAATCTCGAAATGATGCGAAAGGGCGCTTACGCCGCAGCCGTTGCCGACAGCGCCGAGCTGGCGATTGCCAAGGCCAAGGCCTGCCTTGCGTCCGGCGCGCCGGATGACATGACCGCCGGGCAGACCGGGGTCTTTGCGGGATCGCTGGACGCGGTGCGCGATGTGGTCGCGTGGAACACGATCTGGGACGAGACCAATGCGCGGCCCTATACGGCGGTGACGCGGATCTGGAACCTCGGAAAATTCGCGGTCTGGTACAACGACCAGCTTTTTGCAGCGCTTCTCGCCGGGGTGTTTGACGCAGATCTGGCCCGCGAGAACATGGCGACGGCCATGGCCAGCGCCACGCCGCAGGGCAATATCGCCTGCATCGTCACTTCCAACGACGCCTGGGTCGATCGCAGCCAGCATCCGAACGGCGCCCTCGTCGCCTGGCAGCTTTACCAGCGGACCGGCGAACGCTCGATGCTCGCCGCAAGCTACGACGCGCTCGCCCGCAATCAGCGCTGGTGGTGGGACAACCGCGATCCGGATGGCTTCCGCCTGTTGTCCTGCGGCACCTCCGATGTCGGCGAAGGGCTCTACAAGGGAACAGCCTTTAGCGCGCGCAACGAAACCGGAATGGACAATTCTGCGACCCACGACGAAGCCGTCTACGACCCCGTCACCCGCACCCTGTCCACCTTCGATCTCGGCCTGAACTGCGCGGCGGCGCTGGATGCCGAAATGCTGTCGAACATGGCGTCTGTTCTGGGGAACCATCAGGATGCGCGCGAGTTCGCCGGGATCGCCGAACGCAGCCGCAGTTTGATTTCGCAAACACTCTGGGATGACAGCCGCGGCATCTTTGCCAACCGCCAGCGCAAGGGCGGCTTCGTGCGCTCACTCTCACCCACGAGTTTCTATCCGCTGCTCTGCGGCGCGGCGACTGCGGAACAGGCGGCCCGGCTGCTTGAGCACCTGGGCGACGAACGGACGTTCGGCGGCGATTTCGTCCTGCCCAACGCAACGCGCGACGACCCGGCCTTTGCAGACAACGTCTACTGGCGCGGGCGCATCTGGCCGAACGTCAACTACATGGTCTGGCTCGGCCTGCGCCGCTACGGTTTTATCGCAGAGGCAAGCAAGCTCGCCGGCCAAAGCTACGACCTGTTCATGGCATCCTGGAGTGCCGACCGCATCGCATCGGAAAACTACAATGCCGTCACCGGCGCGGCGATGGATCAGGGCGATACCGATCCCTTTTATATCTGGGCGGCGCTTCTGCCGCTGATGGCGACGGGCGAGATCGTCGATTTCGATCCCTGGACGGGGTGGACCGTCTGCAATGCCGGCAAGGATCTGTCGATCGGTCCGATGCTGTCGCCGGCGGGAACATTGCATCTCGCCGTCAGCGATGCCGTCCTGTCCCTCACCGTGAACGGCGGGCTTGTCCTGACATCCGACCTCAAAACGAGGTTTTCCAGGATCGACATGAAAAATGCGGCCTTTGGCTGCACGCTGGCGCCGGTGCCGGAAAGCGGCTTCATCGACCTGCCCGGCGTCCCGATGGGCGCGGTGGTTGCCGTCCGGTTGAACGGAAAAGACGCCATTTACGCTGCAAGTCAGGATGGTATCCGCGTGGAGATCGCCGAAAGCGCGCAACAGCAGCATGTTCAGGTCTATTTTTTGCCCCTTGAGGCACAGATCGCATCAGGAAGACCTTGACAGACAGGAACGCATCGCAATAGTTTGTGTACAAATAAAAAATGAAAAGACTGATACAAAAATCAGAGGGTTTGAACTGAGGATCACGCTGGGCGATCATTGCTCCCGGTAGGGTTCTATATCATAGTCTGTATTGCCTAGCCGTTCAGAAACGATGTTCCGCCATCCCGCGGCGCAGGCGTCCGTTCGCCTTGAAATCAACAATACAGCGATTGTCACTCCTTCTGGTTTAGTTTGTACACAAAGTAAAATGGCGAGTCTTAGGGCGCGCCTTCTGTTTTCGGCTTTGCCGATCCGTTGAGATCGCTGACGCGGGTCAGGATCATTCGCAACTGTGTATTTTCAAGAGGGGTGCCAACATGACTGAGTTTACGAGACGCAACACACTGAAACTGATATCCGCAGCGCTTGTCGCCGGCGTCAGCTTTTCCAGCCTGCCCGGCATGGCGTTTGCTGCCGGCACCATCACGGTGCTGAACTGGCAGGGTTACGGCACGGACGAAGCCTGGTCGGTCAAGACCTTTACCGAAAAGACCGGCATCGAAGTCGTCCACGACTATTACAGCTCCGAATCGGAAATGCTGACCAAGCTGCGCACCAATCCGGGCGCTTATGACCTGGTCGTGTTGAATGCCGCGCGCTGCGCCCAGGCCGTTGCCGAAGACCTGCTGCAGCCGATCGATTTCAGCAAGGTTCCGAACTCCAAGACCGTCGACAACGCGCTCCTGAGCAATCCCAACTTCAGCAAGGATGGCAAGGGCTATGCGGTTCCGTGGGTCTGGGGCATGACGTCGCTCGCCATTCGCGAAGGCCTGCCGGTTCCCGACAGCTATGCCGTTCTCGCCGATCCGGCCTATAAGGGCCGTGTTGCCTTCGACGACGATGCCGTGATCAATGTCGGCCTCGGCGCCCTGATGACCGGTCAGGACATGAACGATCCGAAGGATCTCGCGGCCGTCACGGCGGCGCTGAAGTCGATCAAGCCCAACGTCAAGCTCCTGTGGTCGACGGAAGACCAGTGGAACAAGTCGTTTGCGGCCAAGGAATTCGATCTCTCCGTCTTCTGGTCGGGTGGCTCGGTACGCTCCAAGCGCAATTCCAAGCTGCCTGTCACCTTCGTCGTTCCGAAGGAAGGCGCTGTCGGCTGGGTTGACGGCCTCGGCATCCCCGTGTCCGCGCCGAATGCCGAAGGCGCGCTTGCCTTCGCCAACTGGATGATCGATCCGGCCTTCTACGTCGAATGGGCAACCAAGGTCGGCGCTCCGGCCTCCGCGAACACCGCGGCCGTCGACGCCCTGCCGGCCGACGACCTCAGCCGCCAGGTGCACAAGGCCGACTACCTGAAAACCATGAGCATCATGTCGGCCCTACCGGATGACCGCCGCGAAGCCTTCAACAACCTCTGGCAGGAAGTGAAAGCCTTCTATGCAGAATGACCAGCTGACATTGGCGTCAGCGCGCGGACCTTCGGGTCCGCGCAGTCGGCGCGTACTCCCGGCCTGGGTTTCCACGACGGCCCTGCTGCTGCCGACATACGGCTGGCTGACGATTGCGGTGTTCCTGCCGCTCATCACCATGTTCGTGTTCAGCTTCCTGTCGGCGACGCCGATGGGCAAGGCGCCGATCGTCTTCACGCTGAAACAATACCGGGCCTTCATCGACCAGCCCTATCTGGTCGGCATCGGTATCACCTCGCTTCTGATCGGCTTCTGGACGACGCTGTTCTGCGCTGTCCTCGGTTTTCTGGCGGCGGTCGCCCTTGTGCGCTCGGCCTTCGGCAAGACCCGCGAAATGCTGCTGATCCTGATCCTCCTGCCCTTCTGGACCAATGGTCTGGTCCGCGTCTTTTCATGGACGATGGTGCTGCGGGAAAACGGCTTCCTCGACAGCCTGCTGCATATGGTGGCGCCGGATGCAGGCTCGATCGGATTTCTCTACACGCGTTATGCCATCGTCGTCGGCCTCGTCCACGGCTACCTGCCCTACATGATCCTCACCTGCTATATCGCGCTGGTGACGATCGACGATGCGATCATCGAAGCCGCATCGAGCCTTGGCGCCCGCTGGTGGACCATTCTCTTCAAGATCCTTGTTCCGCTCGCAGCCCCCGGGCTCATCTCCGGCGCGGTGCTGATCTTCATTCCGGTGATCGGTTCGTTCATGGAGCCGCGCATTCTCGGCGGACGGGTCGGCGTGACGATGGGTACGGTGATCGAGGACCAGTTCACGCAGGCCTTCAACTGGCCGCTCGGCGCCTCGTTGTCCTTTACCCTGCTCGCCGTGGTGCTCGCCATTTTCGCAACCTTCTCCGGCGTCCTGCGCCGTGGCACGGCAGCGTGAGGAGACGATCATGACATCCCTTGGCCGCTTCTATCTCATCGTCATCCTGATCTTCCTCTACACGCCCATCCTCGTGATGATGGCCATGGGCTTCAATGCCTCGCCGCTCTACGAGCTGCCCTTCAGCTTCTCCACCCAATGGTACGAGGCGCTCTGGAGCAACAAGGTCCTGCTAACGGCAGGCATGAACAGCATCATCATCGCGCTGATCACGGCGGTGCTCGCCACCATGCTCGGCACCATGGCATCGGTTGCGCTGTCGCGGCGCACCTTCCGCGGCCGGAGCCTGCTGCAGCTGATGCTCTTGCCGCCGATCGCCATTCCCTGGCTGATCACCGGCACGGCCATGCTGATCTTCTTCTACTGGAGCGGCATCGGTCGCGGCATGCACGCGCTGTTGATCGGCCATGTGGCGCTGGCCATTCCCTATGTGGTGCTGGTCGTCGGAACGGGTTTCAAGACCATTCGCGCCGACCTGGAAGAAGCGGCTATGAGCCTAGGCTCGACGCCGGTCCACGCCTTCTTCTCGGTCACTCTGCCGCTGCTTTACCCGAGCATCCTGGGTGCGGCCCTGTTTGCCTTCGCGGTTTCGCTCGATCAGTTCGTCATTTCCTACTTTCTCGCAACGCCCGGCTACACGACATTGCCGGTGCAGATCTACTCCTCGATCCGCAAGGGCTTCACCCCTGAAATCAATGCGATCTCGACCGTGCTTCTGCTCGGCTCGATGACCGTGATCTTGATTTTTGCGCGCTTCGCCAAGCCCGGAGACACCAGTGACAAACGTTAAAGTCAATTCCGTCGCCAAGACCTACGGCACCACGCCGGTCCTCGCCGATATCACCACCGAGTTCACGGAAGGCTCGTTCACAAGCCTTCTCGGCCCGTCCGGCTCCGGCAAGACGACGCTGCTGCGCATCGTTGCCGGCTTCATCAAGCCGGACCACGGCATGGTGATGATCGGCAACAACGATGTCACGGATGTGCCCGTCTGGGGGCGCAACATCGGCATGATGTTCCAGTCCTACGCGCTGTTTCCGCACATGACGATCGCCCAGAACGTCGCCTTCGGCCTCGAGCGGCGCGGCATCAGGGGGGCGCAGGCCCGCAAGGAAGTCGACCGCGCCCTGGAGATGGTCCGCCTGCCCGGTTTCGGCGACCGGACGCCCAAACAACTGTCCGGCGGCCAGCAGCAGCGCGTGGCGCTGGCCCGCGCCATCGTCATCAAGCCGAGCGTGCTGCTTCTCGACGAACCCCTGTCGGCGCTTGATCGCAGTCTTCGCCAGGAAATGCAGGTCGAGCTTCTGCGCATCCAGCGCGAGAGCGGCCTGACGACGATCTTCGTGACGCACGACCAGGAGGAGGCGCTGACCCTCTCCGACAAGGTGGCCATTCTCGACAAGGGCCGCATCGTCCAGATCGGTGAACCGCAAACGGTCTATGAAAAGCCGCTGACACGGTTTGCCGCAGAATTCCTCGGGGATTCCAACTTCCTCAGCGGCACGGTCGAAAACGGCGCGGTTCGCCTTGCCGACGGTTCGCTGGTCCGCAGCACCAGCCCCCTGCCCGCCTCCGGCTCCAGGGTGACGCTCGCCGTTCGGCCGGAGAAAATGGCGATCGTCTCCGGCGATGTCGATGGAAACGCCATGAAGGCGCGCATCACCACCGTCATCTATGCCGGGCCGGTGCTGTCCTATCATCTGGAGACAGCCGACGGACTGCCGCTGAAGCTGTTCGCGCAGAACCGCGACGGGGTCGTCCTCAAGCAAGGCGACGAGATCACGCTCGGCTGGTCGGCGGACCACACCGTCGCGGTTGCGGATTGATCATGCAGACGGCGCCATTCTCAGACAAAACGCTGCATGTCGTCATCGACATGCAGCGCCTCTTTGCCGAAGACACGGAATGGGGCACGCCGGCGATCGGCACCATTCTTCCCAACGTCCTGAAGATCTGCCAGGCACGGCCGGCGGAGACGGTCTTTGCCCGTTTCGTCGTTCCGCAAACCGCCGATGATGCCTGCGGCAGCTGGAAAACATACTATCGGCGATGGTCTTCCGTCACGCTGGACGTGCTGGACGTCGCCATGCTCGACCTCGTCGCACCGCTTGCGGCGCTTGCCGATGAAACATCCATCATCGACAAGGCCACCTATTCGATCTTCGGTTCGGCCGGGTTCCCGGAACGGCTTAAGGCCGCCGGCATCGATACGCTGATCTTCTCCGGCGCCGAAACCGATGTCTGCGTCTATGCGAGCGTTCTGGACGCCGTCGATGCGGGCTACCGCGTCATCCTTGCCGCCGACGCTCTGGCCAGCAGCGACGAGGCCGCGCATACGGTTGTGCTGAACACGCTGGTCCCGAGACTTTCGGAGCAGATTGAAGTTTTATCGACGCAAGCCATTCTTCGTATATGGCAGGCATCACGTTTATAGGCCGGCCGCAGGCTTTCCCGGCCCAGGCGCGACAGTGAGAGATCCGATGGACGTTCCGATAAAACCCGATAAAGCCACGGCAGAGGTCTCCCCGGCATCGAACGCCGAGGGAGCCGGTCATCAGACCCAGTATACGCTCGGTGAACAGATCGGCTTTTATCTGCGCCAGGCCAACCAGCGGCACGTCTCCATTTTCGCAAGCCTGATTTCCGAGAAGCTGACAACCACGCAATGGGCGGCGCTGGTCAAGCTGCGCGACCTCCAGCCGTGCTCGCAGGGCAACCTCGGACGCGAGACGGCGATGGATATGGCGACGATCAAGGGGGTCGTGGACCGCCTCGTCAAGCGCGGCCTCGTCCACACGGCGCCGGATCCCACCGATGCGCGGCGCCTGGTCCTGACGCTGACGGCGGACGGCGAGGCGACGGTCGATCGCAACCTCTCGATCGCCCTGGAAATTTCACAGGCCACTCTGGGCACCCTCACCCCGGCCGAGCGGATGATGCTGATGGAACTTCTCCAGAAAATCTGTTGATACCCTCGCCTTGCAGCACGAAATGGAAGAGCCAATGTTTCAGCCGACGCAGGACGGCATCCGGGCCCTGATCGATCAAATGACCGTTGCCGAGAAGGCGGATCTTTTAACCGGCAAGGGCTTGTGGAAAACGGCGGCCATCGAGCGGCTCGGCATTCCCTCCATCCTGATGACCGACGGGGCCTATGGGGTAAGATACTCGACGACGCAGATCGAGGCGGGCGACGATGACGACAACAGCCTTCAGGCCTTCCTGAACCTCGTCAACCAGCAGGCGGACGATACGGGCGGCATGTTCGGCAGCACCCGGCCCGCCACCTGTTTCCCGAACGGCAATCTTGCCGGCTGCTCCTGGGATGTCGATCTCATCTACAGGATGGGGGCGGCGCTGGCCGCGGAATGCCAGAGTTTCGGCGTCAATCTGCTGCTCGGCCCCGGCATCAACACGCGGCGCACACCGCTTGCCGGTCGCGCCTACGAATATTATTCCGAAGACCCGGTGATCAACGGCGACCTTGCGGCGGCGCTCATCCGCGGCATCCAGGACAACGGCATCGGCGCATCCCTGAAACATTTCGCCTGCAACAATTCCGAGATCGAGCGCACCACGACAAGCTCCGATGTCGACGAGCGGGCGCTGCGCGAAATCTACCTGGCAGGCTTCGAGCGCGCCATCGCAAAGAGCCGGCCGTGGACGGTGATGAGCGCCTACAACCCGCTGAACGGCATTCATGCGACGGAGAACGCCTGGCTGCTGACGACAGTCCTGCGCCAGGACTGGGGCTATGACCGCCTCGTCCTCTCCGACTGGCACGCCATCAGGGACCGCCCGGCGTCGCTGGCAGCCGGCACCGACCTCGACATGCCGGAGAGCAAGCCGCGCAAGGCACAGCTGCTTGCCGCCATCGAAGCCGGTACGATCGATCGCGCCGTGCTCGATGATGCCTGTTTTGCGATACTCGACCTCGTGCAGCGCTGCAAAGCCAACGAACGACCCGACACCCGGGCCGATCTGGAGGCGCACCACGACCTATCCCGTCAGATCGCGGCAGAATCGATCGTTCTCCTGCGCAACGAAGGCGCGCTTCTGCCGCTCGATCCGAAGGCGTCGCAACGCATTCTCGTTGTCGGCAATGGTGCGATTTCGCCGATCATCCAGGGCTCCGGCTCGGCGACGACCAACCCGTACCGGGTCGACAATCCGTTTGCGCAGATGTTGGAACGGGTCGGCCAGGGCTCCACGCTTGCGCATATGCCGTTTTCGCCGGACACCGAGGCCAGCGAATTCGGCACGGCCATTCATGCCGTCCTGCATGCGGCCGCGGACAGCGATGTCGTCGTGGTGTTCACGGAAAACGAGAAAAGCCGCAACGGCGAGAACAACGACCGCGACACGCTCCATCTGTCGAAGGGCCATGACGATCTCATCCGGGCGCTTGCGGCGACTGGCCGGCCCGTCGTGGTGGTGCTTTCCATGCCGGATACGGTGGAAATGCAGTGGCTCAATGCCGTGGATGCGGTGGTCGCCTGCTTCTTCCCCGGTCAGGGCGGCGGCGAGGCAATTGCGCGCGTGCTGTTCGGCGACCAGAACCCCTGCGGCAAGCTTTCCGCCAGCATGCCCGCGCGCATCGAGGATATTCCGGGCTTTCACACCTATCCCGGCGCGCATGGCCGCCACCTCTACAGCGAGGGCATTTTCGTCGGCTACCGCTACTACGACCTGAAGGCGATGCAGCCGGCCTTCCCCTTCGGGCATGGCCTCAGCTATACGACATTTACCTATGAAAATCTGTCGCTCGACACCGATCCAACTGAGGCCGGGGCCGAGGCTACGATCGCACCCGGCATGGGCTGCACGGCAACCGTCACCGTCCGCAACACGGGTCTGGTTGCCGGCAAGGAGATCGTTCAGCTCTATGTCCGGCCGCTGAAGCCGGGGCTCCGGCGTCCCATCCGCGAGCTGAAGGCCTTTGCCAAAGTGCATCTGGAGCCCGGCGAAGCGAAAACCGTGACGCTTGTGCTACAGCCGCGCGACTTCCAGTATTTCGACACCGCCAGGTCCGCCTGGGTGCTGGACGCGGAAGCCTTCGTCATCGAGGCGGCGGCCTCATCGCGCGATATTCGCCTCAGCCGGTCGCTGACCTGTCAGCGCCAGAGCTTTCCGCCCGAGAGGCTGTTGCCGAACTCGCTGCCGTCGCTGGTCTTTTCCCATCCGCAGGCAGCGACGGCGCTGCGGGCCTTCCTTATAGAAAAACTGTCGCTGTCGGATGCGCAGGCGGGTGCCATCCTCGATCAGCTGCGCGGCTCGTTCCTCGGATTCTACGATACGCTCAGCTGGTTTGTCGGCGACAGCATCCGGGAAACGGAGATCGCGGCCCTCTTCGAAACACTCAACCAGACCGCATCCTGAACCGGCAACGGCCTGATCCCCCAACCATTTTGAGGAATCCCGGACAAGCCGGACTTTGCGTATTTTTTGACCAGTAACGTCGCTTGACACTTTTTTGGCCCCTACCTATGATTTTTTAAACCAAATGGTAAAAAAGGGGACGGCCATGAGCAGCGAAGTCATTCTATCTCGTCGTGCAGTGCTTGCATCCGGTATCGCGCTCGGCGTCAGCGCACTGGCACCGATGGCGCGGGCCGCGGCACCGCTGAAGGTTGCCGGCATCCATGCCTCGCCGGTCGAGAATGCCTGGAACTCCTGTCTCCATGCCGCGCTGCAGGCCGCCGCCAAGGACGGCGTCATCGAATATGTCTTCTCCGAAGGCGTCTCCGGCACGGACTATCCGCGGGCCATGCGGGAATATGCCGAGCAGGGCAACAAGCTGATCATCGGCGAAGCCTATGCGGTGGAAAAGGAAGCGCGCCAGGTCGCCGCGGATTACCCGGATACAGCGTTCGTACTGGGCTCCAGCGGCAACGAGGAAGGCAGCAATTTCGGCGTCTTCGGCACCTGGAACCATGATGGCGCCTATCTCGCCGGCATGCTTGCCGGCAAGATGACGAAATCCAACATCGTCGGCTCCGTCGGCGCCATCCCGATCCCGGAAGTCAACATGCTGATCAACGCCTTTGCCGAGGGCGTCAAGGCGGTCAATCCCGATGCCAAGCATCTCGTTGCCTTCATCGGCACCTTCTTCGACCCGCCAAAGGCACGCGAAGCCGGCCTCGCCCAGATCGATTCCGGCGCCGACATCCTGTTCGGCGAACGCATCGGCACGGCAGACGCCGCAAAGGAGCGCGGCATCAAGGCCGTCGGTTCGCTGATCGACTATTCGCCGCGTTACCCGGAGACGGTGTTCGCCAATGCGCTCTGGGGCTTCCGTCCGATCCTCGACGCGGCCATTGCCGACGTGGCGGCCGGCAAGCCGGTCGGCAAGAACTACACGGCCTTCGGCCTGATGAAGGAAGGCGGCAGCGATATCGTCTATGTCAAGGGCGTGGCCCCCACAGAGGCGGAAGCCGCGATGGAGAAGGTGCGCGCGGACATCAAGTCGGGCGCGTTCGAAGTTCCGAAGAACATGGACGAGCCGAAGTAATTCGGCACGATCATGATCGAGGACGCAACCGCGCTGGCAGAGTCCATCAGGCTTGGACATGTCAGCGCAACCGCTGCCATGCAGGCTTCTCTTGCGGCAGCCGACGCCCATGAAACCCTCGGCGCCATCGTCCATCTCGATCGGGAGATGGGCGAAAGCCTAAGCCGGGACATGGACCGCGAACTGGTCGCTGCGCCGGCGCAGTTTCGTGCGCGTCCGTTCGGTGGCGTCCCCACGCTGGCCAAGGATCTCGGCGGGCCGTTTTCCGGTCTCCCGGTTGCAGCCGGGTCGCGCCTCTTCGGGCGGACGAAATCCAGTGCGGATTCAGACCTCGCGCAGCGTTTCCGCGCGGCGGGCCTTTGTCCCTTCGGGCTGACCACAAGCCCGGAATTCGGCCTGTCGCTGGCCAGCGAACCGGCCGCTGGCCCCCTATGTCGCAATCCGCTGGATCAAACCCGGACAGCGGGCGGGTCTTCCGGCGGTGCAGCGGCAGCAGTCGCGGCGGGTATCGTTGCGATTGCGCATGCGACCGATGCCGGCGGCTCGATCCGGGTGCCGGCAGCCTGTTGCGGCCTTGTCGGATTGAAGCCCGGCCGCGGCGTCATGCCTTCGGGGCCGACCTTCGGCAATCATCTCGGCGGCATTGCCAGCGAATTCGTGGTGACGCGCTCGGTGCGTGATGCGGCGACGGCGTTTGCAGCGCTCAGCGGGCGCGTCCAAGGCCCCTTTGCGGACGCGCCGGCGCTTGCCGCAGCCCGCGGCCCGCTGCAGATCGGCGTCCTGACCCAGACCGGCGACCGCCATGCGACATCGCCTGATCGGAGTGCCGCGGTGGACGCTGCTGCCCTTGCGCTGGAAGCGCAGGCGCATAGCCTGACCCGGCTCAATTGGGCCATGTTCGACGACATGGTCTCGGCAAGCGGCAGGGCGTTCGGCGCTATCATCTCCGTCAATCTCGCGGCCCTGGTCGATGCCATGGGGCTGGACATGGCGCAGACCGAGCGGCTGACGCAGGCTTTCGTCATGCGGGGACGTGCACTGTCTGCGGCGGCGCTCTGGGAGAGCCTGAACGAGGCGGTTCTGGTCAGCCGCGACCTCTGGCACATTTTCGACCGCGTGGACGTAATCCTTGCCCCCATGCTTGCGTCGGCGCCCCTGCCCATCGGCTCCTTTCCGACCAACCACGATGATGCCGATCGCCAGCTCGACCGCATGGCGGATTTCGCGCCGCTGGCATCGCTTGCCAATATTTCCGGCTTTCCGGCGATCACCCTGCCGTTCGGCGCGGACGCGGACGGCCTGCCACTGCCTGTGCAACTGATTGCGCCCTTCGGGCATGAACCACTGCTCCTGGCGCTCGCCGGACAGCTTGAAGCCGAAGGACGCTGGCAACACCGGTTTCCGGTGGCGGGGTTTTCCGCATGACGACACCGGTTCTCGAGATCGCTGGCATCTCCAAACGTTTCGGCGACAACCGCGCCAATGACGGGATTTCCATGTCGCTGGCCAGGGGCGAGGTCGTGGCGCTGCTGGGCGAGAACGGCGCCGGCAAGACCACGCTGATGAACATCCTGTTCGGTCACTATGTCCCCGATGCCGGCTCCATCCGGATCGACGGCGCGGAACTGCCGCCGGGCATGCCGCGTGCGGCGATTCGCGCCGGTGTCGGCATGGTGCACCAGCATTTTTCGCTGGCGGCCAATCTCACCGTGCTGGAAAACATCATGACCGGCACCGAAAAACTCTGGCGGCTGCGCTCCGGAACAGCCGCTGCGCGCCGCAAACTGCTCGGCATTTCCGAACGGTTTGGCCTCAAGGTGGATGCCGATGCCAGGCTTGGCGACCTTTCCGTCGGTGAGCAGCAGCGGGTCGAGATCCTGAAGGCGCTCTACAACGATGCCCGGATCCTGATCCTCGACGAACCGACGGCCGTCCTGACCAATATCGAGGCCGAGCACCTGTTCACGACGCTAAGAGCCATGGCACGCCAAGGCCTGTCGCTGATCTTCATTTCCCACAAGCTCGACGAGGTCATGGCCGCGGCCGATCGCATCGTCGTCCTGCGCGGCGGCAGGATGGTTGCCGAACGCAGGGTGGCGGACACCGGCAAGGCCGAGCTTGCGGAACTGATGATCGGCCGGCGGGTGACGCGGCCGGTGCGCGAACCTTCGGCACCGGGCGCAGTGGTGCTGGAAGCCCGCAATGTCGGCGTCAGGATCGGCGGTGTCGAGCGGCTGCAGAATGTCGGCTTTTCGCTTCGCGCCGGCGAGGTGCTGGGCATTGTCGGCGTCTCAGGCAACGGTCAGGCGCCACTCGCCCGCCTGCTCTCGGGCACGCTCGCCCGCACCTCCGGCGAACTGCTGCTCTATGGCCAACCCGTGGGCAACCTCAGCGTCGCCGATGTGGTCGAAGCCGGGATCGGCCGTATTCCCGAAGACCGCAATGGCGAGGGCGCGATCGGGGAAATGGCGATCTGGGAAAATGCCGTGCTCGAGCGGCTGCCGGCCTATGCACGTGGCGGCCTGGTCGATCGCAAGGCCGGAATGGCCTTTGCCGGGGCCATCATCGACCAATTCGATGTGCGCGGTGGAACCCCCGCCAGCCGCACCCGCCTGCTCTCGGGCGGCAACATGCAGAAGCTGATCCTTGGCCGCAATCTGTCACAGCGCCCGCGGATCCTGATTGCGGCGCAACCGGCGCGCGGGCTGGACGAAGGTGCGGTCGTCGCCGTGCACGCGCGCATTCTCGAGGCCCGCAAGGCCGGCACCGCCGTGCTTCTGATCTCCGAGGATCTCGACGAGGTGATTTCCCTTGCCGACCGCATTCAGGCCATCGTCGGCGGCCGGCTGTCGCCACCTGTCGCTGCGGAACAGGCGGATGCGCGGCGGCTCGGCCTGATGATGGCCGGCGACTGGGACACTGGCTCGGAGGCCCGCAATGCGGTTTGAGAGACGCGAACAGCGGTCGCTGCTTCTGCTGGTCGGCGCGCCCCTGGCAGCCATTGTTGTCGCGCTGGCGCTGTCCGGCATCCTGATCGCGATTGCCGGCGCCCCGGTGCTGGAGGCCTACAGGCGCATCCTGATCGGCGCCTTCGGCTCGCGCCTGTCCGCGACCGAGACGCTGACGCGGGCAACGCCTTTGATGCTGACCGGTCTTGCCGCCGCCGTCGCCTTTCGGGCCCGGCTCTGGAACATCGGCGCCGAGGGCCAGTTCTATTTCGGCGCGCTTGCGGTCGCGGCCTTCGGCTCGCACCTGCTGTCCGGCCTGCCCGGACCGATCCTCATTCCGGTCCTTCTGGTGATCGGCGCACTGGCCGGCATGGTGCTGATCCTGATCCCGCTCTGGCTGCGCCTGCGGTTTTCGGTGGATGAAGTGGTGACCAGCCTGCTGATGAACTTCATTGCTGTGCTTGTTGTCTCGATGCTGATCGACGGCGTGTTGAAGGATCCGCTCGCCTTCGGCTGGCCGCAGTCCCAGTCGGTCGTCGACCATGCCATGCTGCCGAAGCTGGTGCCGCGTTCGCGGCTGCATATCGGTCTTGGGATCGCAGTCGTCCTCGCCTTCGTCGTTGCCTTCATCCAGTCGCGCACGGTTTTCGGCCTGCAGTCCCGCGCAGCCGGTCTCAATCCGCAGGGCGCCGTCTTTGCCGGCGTGCCGCTCGGCCGGACGCTGTTCAAGGTCGCGTGCCTTTCGGGCGGGCTTGCCGGGCTTGCCGGGGCGATCGAGGTCATGGGGGTCCGAGGCTATGTGACGACCGATCTCTCGCCGGGTTTCGGTTATTCCGGCATCGTCGTCGCGATGCTTGCCAATCTCAATCCGGTCGGCGTGATCTTTACGGCCCTCTTCACCGCGATCATGTTCGTCGGCGCCGACGGCATGAGCCGCAGCCTGGGCATCCCCACCTATATCGCCGATGTGACGGTCGCCCTGTCGCTTTTGACCATGGTCGTCGCGCTGTTCTTCACGCAGTACAGGGTTCGCCGATGAGCACGCTGATCGACATCCTCTCTTCGGCCGGCCTCTGGGCCGCGATCCTCAGAATCGCGACGCCGCTGATCTTCGGAACGCTCGGCGCGCTTCTCAGCGAAAGGGCCGGCGTGCTCAATCTCGGGATTGAGGGCGTCATGACCTTCGGTGCGATGATCGGCTGGCTCGCCGTCTACAATGGTGCGGACCTGTGGACCGGCGTCCTCGTTGCCGCCTGCGCCGGCGCCCTGTTCGGGACGCTGCATGCGGGGCTCACCGTGACACTCGGCCTGTCGCAGCATGTCTGCGGCCTCGGCGTGACGCTTTTCGCGTCCAGCTTCAGCTATTATGTGTTTCGCCTTGCCGTGCCGGTCGCAGGCACGCCGCCGACGATCACGCCGTTCCAGCCGCTCGACATCCCCGTGCTTTCGGCGCTGCCCTTCCTCGGTCAGGCCGTCTTCACCCAGACGGCGCCCACCTATCTGGCGATCGCCGTCGCGCTTGTCATGGCCTATGTCATCTTCCGCACGCCGATCGGGCTGGCCGTGCGCATGGCCGGCGAAAACCCGCATGCCGCCGAAGCGCAGGGCGTCAATCCGATGAAGGTGCGCTATGGCGCGGTGATCGTCGGCAGCGCCCTGATGGCCGTCGGCGGCGCCTTCCTGACGCTCTCCGCCTTCAACAGCTTCTTTCCCACCATGGTGCAGGGGCGCGGCTGGATCTGCATCGCGCTGGTGGTCTTTTCCTCCTGGCGACCGGGGCGAGCGCTGTTCGGCGCGCTGCTCTTTGCCTTCTTCGACGCCTTTCAGCTGCGGCTGCAGACCGTGGTCGAGGGCGTGCCCTACCAGATATTCCTGATGACGCCCTATATCCTCTCCATTGCCGCACTCGCAATCATGGCGCGTCGCGCCCGCGTGCCACAGGCGCTGATGCAGCCCTACCGCCGCGGCGAACGATAACCGAAAGGCAGACCGATGTTCGACCTGATCATCCGAAACGCAAATCTTCCCGATGGCCGCAGCGGCATGGACATCGCCATTTCCGCGGGCAGGATCGCCAGCGTCGAACGAACGATTGAGGCCACGGCCGGCGAGGACATCGACGCGACGGGCCGGCTGGTCACGCCGCCCTTCGTCGATCCGCATTTTCACATGGATGCGACGCTTTCGCTCGGCCTGCCGCGGATGAACGTATCCGGCACCCTGCTCGAGGGCATTGCGCTTTGGGGCGAACTGCGGCCGATCGCAACGAGGCAGGAACTGGTGGAGCGTGCGCTGCGCTACTGCGACCTTGCCGTGACACAAGGGCTGCTCTTCATCCGCAGCCATGTCGATACCTCGGACCCGAGGCTCGTCACGGTCGAGGCCATGCTGGAGGTGAAGGCGCGCGTCAAGCCCTATATCGACCTCCAGCTCGTAGCCTTTCCGCAGGACGGCTACTACCGCGCCAGGGACGGTGTCGCCGCACTGGCGCGCGCGCTCGACATGGGCGTCGATATCGTCGGCGGCATCCCGCATTTCGAGCGGACCATGGAGGAAGGCCGGCTGTCCGTCGAGGCACTCTGCCGGATCGCCGCCGAGCGCGGCCTGCCGGTCGATATCCACTGCGACGAGACAGACGATCCGATGTCGCGGCATATCGAGACGCTGGCCGCCGAAACCATCCGCCACGGGCTGCAGGGCCGGGTGGCCGGTTCGCACCTGACCTCGATGCACTCCATGGACAACTATTATGTCTCCAAGCTGATCCCGCTGATGGCGGAGGCACAGATCAACGTCATCCCCAACCCGCTGATCAACATCATGCTGCAGGGCCGCCACGACAGCTATCCCAAGCGACGCGGCATGACCCGCGTGCGCGAGTTGATGGAGGCCGGGCTGAACGTGTCCTTCGGTCATGATTGCGTGATGGATCCCTGGTATTCGATGGGCTCCGGCGACATGCTGGAAGTCGGCCACATGGCTGTTCATGTCGCGCAGATGGCCGGGATCGAGGACAAGAAGAAGATTTTCGACGCGCTGACGGTCAATTCCGCAAAGACGCTTGGTCTCGAAGGCTACGGCCTGGAAAAGGGCTGCAAGGCGGATCTCGTCATTCTCCAGGCTGCCGATCCGCCGGAGGCACTGCGCCTGAAACCAAACCGGCTCGCCGTCATCAAGGGTGGCAAGGTGATTGCCCGGACCGCTCCGCGCATCGGCGAACTCTTCCTTGACGGACGGCCGGACGCCATCGACGGCGGGCGGGACTATGTGCCGCGTCTGTAGCCGCACTGCCATGCCGGGCAACCAGATAGACGCCCGCGCCCGCATCCGACGGCCGGCCATCGACCGTCCGCGCCCGATTTCAGCTTGAACCTTGCCTCCCCCGCCTCTATCTGCGGTACAGCCCTCGCATTCCGGAGAATCCCTTGTCCATCTTCAACAGCCTGCCTGCAGCCCCCGTTGCACCGAAAAAACCCGTGGCCGACACCCGCCACGGCATCACCCGGACGGACGACTATGCCTGGCTGCGCGCCGACAACTGGCAGGCGATGTTCAAGGACCCTTCCCTGCTCGACCCACAGATCCGCGCCCATCTGGAGGCCGAGAACGCCTATATGAAGGCCGCGATGGCCGACACCAAAGCCTTGCAGAAGACGCTGTTTGCCGAGATGCGCGGCCGCATCAAGGAGGATGATTCCTCGATCCCGATGAAGGACGGCCCGTTTGCCTATGGCTCCTTCTTCGTGACCGGCGGCGAGCAGCCGCGCTATTTCCGCGAGCCCCGCGAGGGCGGCGAGCGCACGGTCCTGCTCGACGGAGACAAGGAAGCCGAGGGCAAGGCCTATTTCCGGCTGGCAGGCATCGATCATTCGACCGATCACGCCCGCGGCATCTGGGGCTATGACGACAAGGGCTCGGAATATTACACGCTGCGTGTCCGCGATCTGGCGACCGGAGATGATCTTGCGGATGTTATCGAAAACACCGGTGGCGGCGGCGCCTGGGCGCCGGATGGCAAGAGCTTCTTCTACACCGTGCTCGACGAAAACCACCGCCCGTCGAAGATCTTCCACCACATCATCGGTGAGCCGCAGGCCAATGACCGGCTGGTCTATGAGGAAGAAGATCCGGGTTTCTTCATGGGTGTCGGCGGCTCGGCGCTCGACGATTTCATCTATATCGACATCCACGATCACGAGACCAGCGAATACCGCCTGCTGTCGACCAGCGACCTGATGGCCGAGCCGAAGCTGGTTAGCGAGCGCGAGATCGGCCTTGAATATTCGATGACCGAGGGCGGCGACGTCTTCTACATCCTGACCAATGCCGACGGTGCCAAGGACTTCAAGATCATGCAGACGCCGGTTGACAAACCGAGTCGAGAAAACTGGACGGATGTCGTGCCGCACACACCGGGCCGGCTGATCATCAGCGACATGGCCTATGCCCGCCACCTGATCTGGCTCGAGCGTGAAAACGGCCTGCCGCAGATCAAGATCCGCGACCGGATAAGCGGCGAGGAACACGCCATCGCCTTCGACGAGGAAGCCTTCTCGCTGGGTCTGCAGGGCGCGGCCGAATACGACACCGACGTCATCCGCTTTTCCTATTCCTCGATGACGACGCCGAGCCAGCTCTACGACTACAACATGGTGACCCGCGAGCGCACGCTCTTGAAGACGCAGGAGGTGCCGTCCGGCCATAATCCGGACGACTACGTCACGCGCCGCGTCTTTGCCACTGCGACAGATGGCGCGCAGGTGCCGGTTACCCTGCTCTATCGCAAGGACATCGCGCTCGATGGCTCGGCACCTTGCCTGCTCTACGGCTACGGCGCCTACGGCATTTCGATCCCGGCCTCGTTCAACACCAATTGCCTGTCGCTGGCCGACCGCGGCTTCGTCTATGCCATCGCCCATGTGCGCGGCGGCAAGGACAAGGGTTTTCAGTGGTACGAAGACGGCAAGATGGAGAAAAAGACCAATACCTTCACGGACTTCATCGCCGCTGCTGATTATTTGAATCAGGAGCAGTTCACGTCCTACGAAAACATTATCGCCGAGGGCGGTTCGGCCGGCGGCATGCTGATGGGCGCCATCGCCAACCTCGCGCCTGAAAAATTCGGGGGCATCATCGCCGCCGTTCCCTTCGTCGATGTTCTCAACACCATGCTCGACGACACCCTGCCGCTCACCCCGCCCGAATGGCCGGAATGGGGCAACCCGATCGAGGACAAGGCGGCCTATGAGCGCATGGCAGCCTACAGCCCCTATGAGAATGTCGGCGAAAAACCCTATCCGGCGATCCTGGCCTTGTCGGGTCTCACCGACCCGCGCGTGACCTATTGGGAGCCGACCAAATGGGTAGCCCGCCTGCGCGAAAAGACGACGGGCTCCGAGCCGATCCTGCTCAAGACCAATATGGACGCCGGCCACGGCGGCGCCTCGGGCCGTTTCCAGCGGCTGGAGGAAATCGCGTTCGAATACGCATTTGCGATCAAGGTGACGGGGAAGATGTGAAACGCGGCAGGGTCAACTGCCTGGCCGAAGTAACGCAACATAGTCGCGCGTCCCTGCAACTATGTTGGTGATACGAACAAGTCCGTCTCCGACAACGTAGAAAATGACAACGCGCCGTTCGAAGACGACCATGCGGAGGCCCTCGGCAATATCGTTTCGCTCGACACCGGAAAACGGTGCATACCCGATTTCGCCGCAACGATCGCGAATGCGGCGGGTGTAGGATAGTGCCGTTTCGATGTTGCTGCTTTTTTCGAAAACATATCGCAAAATCGACTTCAGATCGTCTGTAGCTGTTTTACGAAGAACGACACGGTAGCTCTTCATCCCGCTAACGGTATTCTGCAGCCAAGGTGTCCAGCCAATCATCGACTTTTTCGATTGGAATATCTGGACCCGGATCGTCCAGCGAGGCCTTCACGCGTGCGCGGATGGAGGCCATTGCCTCTTCATGTGCTTGCTCGTCTGCCAGGAACAGTTGCATGGCGGCTTCCAGCACGTCGCTGGTCGATGCGTAGGCTCCGGTCTCGACGCGACTGTTGATGATGTCCACCAGTTCGGCCGGCAGGGTGATGCTGAGTTTCTGGTTCATGGCGCGATCTCCGTCACGGCCTAAAGTTAGGGGAGAAAAGGGCCTGTCGCAATGCTTCTGTTGATGCGCGCTGGATGGGCAATTCAGGCTTGGCTGATGCCGGTCTTCGGCGGTAGTCTGCATGCGCAAATGATTTGCGGATGTCATCGCGGAGAGCTAAAAATGCCCCTTCACATCGCGCTGCTGCGCGCCGTCAATGTCGGTGGCACCGGGGCGCTGAAGATGGCGGAACTGAAGGCGCTGTGCGAGGATCTCGGCTTCGCCGCCGTGACGACCTATATCCAGAGCGGCAACGTCTTGTTTCGCAGCGACCTTTCGAAGGCAACGGCCGCACAGACACTGGACGCCGCCCTCGCCCGCATCCTCGGCAAGCCGCCGGGTGTAACGATCCGTGATCGCAAAGAACTTGAGGCCGTGGTCGCGGCAAACCCCTTTCCCGAAGCAAAGCCGAACTATCTGATGATCAGCTTCCTCAACGAACCCGCACCCGCCGGCGCGCTTGACCGACTGGTGGCGCCGGACGGCGAGCGCGCCCATGTGTCCGGCCGCGAGATCTATGTTCACTACCCGAACGGCTCCGGCCGCTCGCGCTTCGTACTTCCGGCCATCCGCCATGCGACGGCGCGCAACATGAACACCGTCGTCAAGCTCGCGGAACTCGCCCGGACGCTCGAACAAGGGTGACCGCCCTTTCGCCGCGGGGCGCGTCGCCCTATATCAAAGCGGATCAGACGACGGGCAGGCAGAAGGCGAGCAAAATGAATCACAGGACAGAAGCAGCCGACGGCAAGCCCCCGCACGATCGGGCCATCCCCTTCGACAACAGCTATGCACGCCTGCCGCAATCCTTCTTTGCCTCCGTGCATCCGACGCCGGTGGCGGAACCCTGGCTGATCAAGTTCAACCGGCCGCTTGCGCAGGAACTGGGGCTTGATGCCGATACGCTGGAGCGCGACGGGGCCGCGATCTTTTCGGGCAATAGCATTCCGGACGGTGCCGAGCCGCTGGCCATGGCCTATTCCGGCCACCAGTTCGGCAGCTTCAACCCGCAACTCGGCGATGGCCGCGCGATCCTTCTGGGCGAAGTGATCGACATCCATGGCAACCGCCGCGACATCCAGCTGAAGGGCTCCGGCCCGACGCCCTACTCGCGCCGCGGCGACGGGCGGGCGGCGCTTGGGCCGGTGCTGCGCGAATATATCGTCAGCGAGGCAATGCACGCGCTGGGCATCCCGACGACGCGAGCTCTGGCGGCGGTCGTCACCGGCGAGCCTGTCCAGCGCGAGCAGCTGTTGCCCGGCGGTGTCGTCACCCGCGTCGCCGCCAGCCATATCCGCGTCGGCACCTTCCAATTCTTCGCGTCGCGCGGCGACACCGAAGGGCTGAAGCAACTGGCAGACTACGTGATCGCCCGGCACTATCCGGCTGCCGCCAATGCGGAGCGGCCCCATCTGGCGCTTCTGGAAGCCATCATCTCGGCCCAGGCGTCGCTCATTGCCCGCTGGCTGCAGGTCGGCTTCATCCATGGCGTCATGAACACCGACAATTGCGCCGTCTCCGGCGAAACCATCGATTTCGGCCCCTGCGCCTTTCTCGACGCCTATGATCCTTCGAAAGTCTTTTCCTCGATCGATCGCAATGGCCGCTACGCCTATGCCAGCCAGCCCTCGATCGGCCAGTGGAACCTGACGCGGCTTGCCGAAGCGCTGCTGCCGCTGATCGACACGGATGAGGACAAGGCGATCGCGCTGGCGACCGCCGCCATCAACGCCTATGGCGCGCAGTTCCAGAACCACTGGCTGACCGGCATGGCCGCCAAGATCGGGCTATCGAGCGCTGACGATGGCGACCTGGCGCTGGTTCAGTCGCTGCTGTCAGCCATGCACGCGGGCGAAGCGGATTTCACGCTCAGCTTCCGCTGCCTCTCGGATGCCGCGGAAAGCACCGATGGAGACGCAGCCTTCGCCACCCTGTTTGCCGATCCCGCAACGGCCCACGCATGGCTTGCCGATTGGCGTATCCGTTTGTCCCGCGACCCGCGGACACCGGCAGAACGGGCCCATGCGATGCGCCGGGTCAACCCCGCCTTCATCCCTCGCAACCATCGCATCGAACAGGCGATTGTCGCTGCGGTCAACGACGGCGATTTTTCGCTGTTCGAGGCCCTGGTCGAAGTTTTGGCCAACCCCTACGCGGACCAGCCGAAATTTGCGGCGCTGGCCGTGCCGCCGGAGCCGGCGGAGCGGGTGACGCGGACGTTTTGCGGGACGTGATCGGCCAATTACTGCTTTTTGGAAAGCGGCTTGCGCGATGTATGGCGCAGACGAGAGACGATAACCTCGTCAGGTCCGATGTGGAAGAACAACACATAGGGATAAGGTGAGAGCACCATACGACGCGTGTTCGCTCGGCTGGTAGCCATGGCCGCTCGAGGATGCTCCGAAATCAAGGATGCGGCGGACAGAATTCGATCGCGCAAATTCTCAGCGCCCTGTGGTGATCGTGCTGCAGTATAGGACAATGCGTCCTCGATCTGACGAAGCGCAGTGCTCGTGTAACGCAGCTTCAAGAGAAGTATTTCGCGAAGACGGCCTTGACCTCGGCGTCGCTCGCAAATTCGCCCCGTTCAATCTCTGCCTCGGCCTTGATCAGGTCTGCCTCTTCCTCGGGTGTCAGTTGATAAACAGCCTCTTCGCCACCGGCAAGACGTAGAAGAACACGCGCCAATTCATCCTGCTGAGCGGAAGGAAGGGCGCGGACACGCTCGACGGCTTGTTCCAATAGTTCTGTCATGACTTCATTATGCATGACATTTCCGCAGGCGAAAGACGGAGAATGAACAGGCGTCGCTTTTTTGTAAGATGCGGTAAGATCACAAGCTATCTCGCGACTGTGCGCTCTACGCCCTAACGCAAACGCTTCTCGCCGACACCTCAACCCGCGCCGTTCACCCAGTTGTGCCAGTCGCGCTCGCTGCCGCGGAAGACGTTGAGGTCGATCTTTCCGGTGACGCCATGGGAGAGGCCTGAACCGGAATACTGCCAGAACAGCCATTTGCGGCCCGGATAGACCTTCGATGGATGAGCGGCGACCGAGCGCAGCCAGAAGGGATAGTTCTTGAATTCGCCCGTCAGGTTGTCGCGGTAGAAATCGGGTGCGGTGTAGATGACCGGGCGTTTGCCGTAGTGACGTTCCAGCTTGTCCATGAAGACCTGCATCTTCTCGATGGCCTTGGCGCGCGACAGGCGGTACTTGCAGCTCGACTCGCCGTTGTATTCGACGTCGATCACCGGTGGCAGTGCATCCGGGTCGCGCGGCACGTTGCGCATGAACCAGTCGGCCTGCTCTCCGGCCGTGCGGCACCAGTAGAAGAAATGATAGGCGCCGCGCCGGATGCCGGCTTCCTTGGCCCGCCGCCAGTTCTTCTTGAACATCGGATCGAGATGATCGCCGCCGTCCGTTGCCTTGATATAGGCGAAGTTCGCGCCTTGCGTCCTCAGCTTCGGCCAGTCGATCTCGCCCTGCCAGCGCGAAATATCGACGCCGTGCACGGCCATCTTGCGCGGCGAGGCCTTGCCGAAATTGATCGGCTTGGCATCGCGGAAACGATGGCTGTAGATCTGGCCGCGCGCAGCCTGCTGCGCATCGATGGCAGGCACTGCAGGCACCAGCATCGCAACCGGCTTGTCTTCAGCAAGCGGCGTGTCGGTTCTCTCGGGAATGGTCAGGAAGGCCTGCGTCGAGGGTTGAGGTGAAGCCCAGGCGAGTTCGTCCTGATGTTGGGTTTCGGCTTTTGCAATGACGTCGCCGACACTTGCAGCCGGCACCGGCGATGCGGTGCGGATGACGGAACTCGTTGTTTCCCGCGAGGCGACGCCCGGTACGATGCCTTCCGGCAAGGTGCTGGAGGTGCAGCCGGAAACCGCAAGGCAGAGCAGAATGATGGCTGACACAGACGATGGACGCATTGAAAACCCGCACGCAAAACAACTGCCGACCGGACGAACGCCCGCTCGAGAGCTCACTGACAGAAATAGCTAACGGAAGTTTACCGAAAAAGACTGAATGCAATCTTTACGACCATGCTTAACAGCGCTCAGTCGGGATCCCTGCCGTGCAGCACCGTCGCTCTGGCAGGCCGACCCAGCCGTGGCGGCTATCCCGGACCCCATGGGTTTCTCCTTTGCTTCAAGGATCGGCCCAACGGCCGCCGCCCGCGTAAACCACGCAGCTGCCATGTGGATTTTGCACGCCACCCGGGAAATGTGGCCATTGAAAGGCACAGCCTGCGCGTTATGTTGCTGATATGGTTGCAAGCCGCGAACAACGATCCGGTGGCGACAATCCTGTCCACGGCCCGGCCCGGCGAAAGGTTTTCGCATAGACCGGACATATCATGATGTCTTTCCGCGGGCCCGCACTTCGGCGCCCCACCCGACGGAAACAGGCCGCGTCCCTTGCGCGGCTCCCCACCACGGGAGACCTATCCAATGTTGATCTTCACGGCCCTCGTCTTCACCCTGATCGGGCTTGCGCTCGGCGTCGGCGGCGCATGGCTCGCCGCCCTTGGCGGCAGCTGGTACTATCTGCTTGCCGGCCTCGCCTTCCTCGTCACGGCCTTCCTCCTGTTCAGGCGCCGCGGTGCAGCGCTCGGGGTCCATGCCCTGCTGATCGTCGGCACGCTGGCCTGGGCGATCTGGGAGGTCGGCTTCGACTGGTGGCAGCTCGGGCCGCGCGGCGGGGTCGTCATCCTGCTCGGTCTCTGGCTGCTCCTGCCGCCGGTGCGCAATGCGCTCGGTTTCACCAGCCCCACCGGCCAGCTCTATCGCCCCAGCGCGCTGCCGCTCGGTCTTGCCGTGCTCGCCTCGATCGTCGTTGCCGGCTACGCGATGACGCAGGATCCGCTCGATAAAGCGGGCTCGCTGCCAACGGAAAAGGTCGCTGCCGCCCCCGTTCTCGGCGGCACGGTTCCGGATGGCGACTGGCACCAGTACGGACGCACGCCCTATGGCCAGCGTTATTCGCCGCTTGTGGAAATCACGCCTGAAAACGTCGGCAAGCTCGCCGTTGCCTGGCAATACCAGACCGGCGACGTCAAGCGGCCTGATGATATCGGCGAAACCACCTACCAGGTGACGCCGCTGAAAATCCGCGACACGCTCTATGTCTGCACGCCGCACAATCTGGCGATCGCGCTCGATGCCGCGACCGGCAAGGAAAAATGGAAGTTCGATGCCAACTCCGGCATGAACCCGGACCGCCAGCACCAGACCTGCCGCGGCGTCAGCTATTATGCCGATCCGGCCATCCCGGCCGGCCAGTCCTGCGCCGAGCGTGTCTATCTGCCGACCGCCGATGCGCGGCTGATCGCGCTTGATGCGGCCAACGGCCAGGTCTGCACGGGTTTTGCCGACAAGGGCACGCTGCATCTGGAAACCGGTATGAAATACACCCCCGCCGGCTACTACTATTCGACCTCGCCGCCCGTCATCGTAGACGGCAAGATCATCATCGGCGGTGCCGTCAACGACAACTACTCGACGCAGGAGCAGTCGGGTGTCATCCGCGCCTTCGACGTCAATTCCGGCGCACTGGTCTGGAACTGGGACAGTGGCAATCCGGACGTGACGACGCCGCTGCCGGCCGGCCAGACATACACGACCAACTCGCCGAACAGCTGGTCGGTCTTCAGCTATGACGACAAGCTCAACCTCGTCTATATCCCGCTCGGCAACCAGGTGCCGGACCAGCTCGGCATGAACAGAAGCGAGCATGTCGAGAAATATTCCTCGTCGATCGTGGCGATCGATATCACCAGCGGCGCCGTGCGCTGGGTACGCCAGACCGTGCATCACGATCTCTGGGACATGGACGTGCCGGCGCAACCTGTGCTGCTCGACATCAACGGCACACCGGCCCTCGTCGGCCCGACCAAGCAGGGCGATCTCTACGTGCTTGACCGGCGCACCGGCGAGCCGATCATCCCGATCCGGGAAATCCCGGCCCCGACCGGCGCGATCCCGGAAGACTTCACCGCACCGACCCAGCCGATCTCCGACCTCACCTTCTCGCCACCACCGCTGACGGGCCGGAACATGTGGGGCATCACCATGTTCGACCAGCTTGCCTGCCGGATCAACTTTGCACGGCTGAAATATGAGGGCCGCTACACGCCGCCGTCGCTCGAAGGTTCGCTCATCTATCCCGGCAATTTCGGCACGTTCAACTGGGGCTCGGTCGCGGTCGATCCGGAACGCCAGGTGATGTTCGGCATGCCGACCTATCTTGCCTTCACCTCGCAGCTCGTGCCGCGCGACCAGGTGCCGCCAAAGGCGCAGGACGAGAAGGGCTCGGAACAGGGACTGAACCGCAATGACGGCGCTCCCTATGCCGTCAAGATGGGTCCGTTCCTGTCGCCACTCGGCGTGCCCTGCCAGGCGCCGCCATGGGGCTATGTGGCCGGCGCCGACCTGCGCACGGGCGAGATCGCCTACAAGCACCGCAACGGCACGGTCTACGACATGACGCCGCTGCCCCTGCCCTTCAAGGTCGGCGTGCCCGGCATCGGCGGCCCCATGATCACCAAGGGCGGCCTCGCCTTCCTCGGGGCAGCGGTCGACAACTACCTGCGGGCCTACGACCTGACCACCGGCGAACAGCTCTGGCAGGCGCGCCTGCCGGCCGGCGGCCAGTCGACGCCGATGAGCTACACTGCTGAAGGCAAGCAGTTCGTGCTGATCGTCGCCGGCGGCCATGGCTCGGTTGGAACCAAACCCGGCGATTACGTGATCGCGTATACGCTGCCGCAGGAGTGAGGTGGGTTTCGGTTGGATGGCTCAGCAATCGCGGTTTCACGCTCTCTGTCACTTCGTGACATCTCCCCCCACAAGGGCAGGGCAATTGCATATAGACGCGGGAGTTTCAACGGTCTCCCTCTTCTCCCCATCGGGGAGAAGTGCCGAGCGGATGTGAGGCGATGAGGGGGGCGACGGCGAAGCCGGAGCCAGATAGAGGTGGCCTCCGCCCCCCTCATCCGGCGCTTTGCGCCACCTTCTCCCCGCTGGGGAGAAGAGGGAGGCAGCCGAAAATCCATATGCGATAGCCCTGCCCACAAGGGGGAGATGTCGGCGTCGCCGACAGAAGGGGGTACCAGTGCCGACCTCAATTTCAGCGGGTAGGCAACGCACCCTTTTCTCAAGCCAACCCCTGCCGCATAGACGTTTCCTTCAGACTCCATCCCTATGCTGCTCTCTAATATGCAGAGATGAACGTATACAGGGCCAGGCGTATGACGGACGGGTTGCGGGTCGGCAAGGCGGAACTCCTGAGCGCGCTCAGCTATGCGCTCGACCTGACCGAAGGCCAGCCGGAAGGGCATGGGGTGCGGTGCTGCTGGATCGGCATGAACATCGGCCGTGCCATCGGTCTGTCCGGCGCGGATCTCGATGACCTCTACTATACGCTGTTGCTCAAGGATATCGGCTGCTCCAGCAATGCGGCGCGCATTTGCCAGCTTTATCTGACCGACGACCGCGAGTTCAAGCGCGACGCCAAGCTGCTCGACGAGAGCCTGCCGCAGGTGCTGCGCTTCGTGCTTTCGCATACTGGCTTGAAAGCCGGGCTGTCCGAGCGGTTCCGCTCGCTCGTCACCATCTTCACCACCGGCGGCACGATTGCCCGCGAACTGATCGAAACGCGCTGCCAGCGCGGCGCCGAGATCGTCCGCATGATGCGTTTTCCCGAAACGGTCGCCACCGGCATTCTCGATCTCGATGAATACTGGAATGGCAAGGGCAAGCCGACAGGCCTGTCCGGTACGGACATTTCGATCCATGCCCGCATTGCGCTGATTGCGCAGGTGGCGGATGTCTTCCACACCAGCGCCGGGCCGCTGGCTGCAAGCCGCGAAGTCGCGCGCCGCGCCGGCAACTGGTTCGATCCGCAGCTTGCCGCCGTTTTCGAACAGGTTGCAACGGAGCGCTCGTTCTGGGCGACGCTATCGGCACCGGACCTGAAGGATATCGTCATCGCCATGGCCGGCGACGATGCCGGCGATGGCGTCGACGAGGACTATCTCGACGATGTCGCCGTCGCCTTTGCCGAAGTCGTTGATTCGAAAAGCCCGTTCACCAGCGGCCACAGCAAGCGCGTGGCCCTGTTTACCGACATGATCGCCGAGGAAATGGGGCTGGACGAGGCACGGCGGCGCTATCTCAAACGCGTTGCCCTCCTGCACGACATAGGCAAGCTCGGCGTTTCCAACCAAATCCTCGACAAGCCGGGCAAGCCCGACGAAGACGAATGGCAGACGATCCGCAGTCATCCGGGTCTTAGTGAAATGATCCTGTCGAAGATTGCAGCCTTTGCCGACCTTGCCCGCGTGGCCGGCGCGCATCACGAACGACTGGACGGACGCGGTTACCCGAACGGCATCGCCGGCGACCAGATCTGCGCTGGAACCCGCATCGTCACCACCGCCGACATCTTCGACGCGCTGACGGCCGACCGCCCCTATCGCGGCGCCATGCCGGTCTCGCAGGCGCTCGGCATCATGGAAAAGGACCTCGGCACCGCGCTCGATCCGGACTGTTTCAACGCTTTGGCCCGCGCCATGCAGAAGCTGGAAAAGGCGGCGGCCTGAGCCACTGCACGCCAATCCGTCAGGTGGCTACAACATCTCGCCGACCATCCGGCCGATTTCAGCGAAGACCGGGTTGAGTCCCTGGACCGGCACCGTCGCCTCCGCCACATAGGCGCTGATGAAGATCGGCTGGTGGCGCTCCGGCCGGAACAGGCCGACATCGCAGGCGCCGCCCCTGTCCGTCGTTCCTGTCTTTTCACCGACAGTGCCGTTTTTCGGCAGACCGGCCCGCAGGCGCTGGTCGCCGGTCTTGTTACCCACCAGCCAGCCGAGCAGATGCTCGCGCGACTGCACTGAGAGCGCGTCACCGGCGATCAGCTTCGTAATCGTCTCGCGCATGGCCGCCGGCGTCGTCGTGTCGCGCGGGTCGCCCTTCAGGGATTCGTTGAGGTCGGGCTCGATGCGGTCGAGCCGCGTCTGCGTGTCGTCGATGGACCGCAGCCAGGCTGTCAGTCCCTTGGGGCCGCCGACCTGGGCGAGCAGCAGGTTTCCGGCTGTATTGTCGCTGAGCGTAACCGCGGCCTCGCAGATGGCCGAAAGCGGCATACCCGCGCCATCGGCAAATTTTTCCGTGGCCGGAGAATAGGTGACGAGATCAGCCTTGGAGAACTGGATGCGCCGTTCCAGTACGTCCTCGTTCTGGTCGATCCGCGCCAGCACGCAGGCCACAGCCAGCGTCTTGAAGGTGGAGAGCATCGGAAATCGCTCCGTCTCGCGATAGTCGAAACCGATGTTGGTTTCCGTATCCAGCACCGAGACGCCGAGCCGTCCGCCAGTCCTCTTCTCAAGGGCAGCCAGCCGCACGTCGATATCGTCGGCTGCGGCAAAGGCGATGCGCGGGAGCTGCAACACCGGCAAGAGAAGCGCCGCGCCGCCGATAAGGCCGCGGCGGGTAAGGGACAGGGGCATCGAATTTCCTCGCAATAGAACCGATCAAAATGGCGAAGCGTCACGCGTTTGATTCGGGTGAGCGCTTCGCCGATTTCGATCGGTAGGAGGCGAATGTGGCACTCCTATGCCTCGCCGCCCCCCCTCTTTTTTGCAGTGATCGCGTCAGTGGGAATGCCCATGGGCGCCATGATCGTGGCTGCAGGAGCCGGTCTTCGCGGCGGCCTCAGCGTGCACGTGATGCGCTTCAGCAGCTGCCACCGCAGGGGCATTCCACTCCTTGACGGACTGCAGGAGGATCTGGACCGACGATGACAGGAACAGGCCCGCCATGATGCCGGCGACGATCAGATCCGGCCATTGCGTTGCCGTGCCCCAGACGCCAAGCGCTGCGAACATCACCGCGACATTGCCGATCGCATCATTGCGCGAGCAGAGCCAGACGGAGCGCACATTGGCGTCGCCATCCTTATAGGCCATCAGCAGCCAGACGCTGGCAAGATTGGCAACAAGCGCCAGGAAGCCGACGATACCCATCACCGGCGCTTCCGGCACGCCGACCACGAAAACCCGATAGAGAGTGGAGCCAGCGACCCAGAGCCCCATCAGGAACAGGCTCACACCCTTGGCCATGGCGGCGGACGTGCGCACGCGGACGGATGCACCGATCACCGCAAGCGACAGACCGTAGGTGACAGCGTCGGCGAAGAAATCCAGCGCATCGGCCTGAAGGGCCTGCGAGCGCGAAAGCTGGCCGGCGGTCATCTCGACCAGGAACATCGCCGCATTGATGGCGATGACGATCCACAGCCGCCGCTTGTAGTCGTCGGACAGGCCCTCGAACGTGCCGTGATGATGTCCGCAGGATGCACTCATAAGTCACCTCTTTGCTTGCCTTGAAAAGTCGTGACGCCATATGTAATCTCTCTAGCAGCTATAGGTTCAAGAGGTTTTTTCAGAATGTATTCGATTGGCGATCTTTCGCGGAAGACGGGCGTCAAAATCCCGACCATCCGCTATTACGAGCAGATGGGCCTGATCGCAGCCCCGGACCGGACCGAGGGCAACCAGCGCCGCTACGAGCGCCGCGAACTGGAACGATTGAGCTTTATCCGCCACGCCCGCGATCTCGGCCTGTCGATCGAAGCGATCCGCGATCTGGTGGAACTCAGCCAGCATCCGGAAAAGCCCTGCACCGGTGCCGACGCAATCGCCACCACCCATCTTGCCTCGGTCCGGGCGAAGATCGAACAACTGAAAAAACTGGAGCACGAACTGGAGCGCATCGTCTCCCACTGCGCCGGCCACACCGTCGGCGACTGCTACGTCATCCGCGCCCTGTCAGACCACGGGCTGTGCGAGGGCGAGCATTGAGAAAAGGCGCGGCCAGTCCGACCCCTGCCCTCGATATTGGTGTGAATTGCATTTTCGGCTGACGGGCAGCCGTTGACACCGCGCCCGAAACGCGCAAAGACTGTCGCCATGATCAGAACCGCAACCATCGCCCGCTGGTATTTTACGCTGCTCCCATAGGTGCGGCTGTCTGATTTTTTTCAACAAGCCGCCATCAGGCGGCTTTTGTTTTGGATGGCACCTGATGGCGGAAAACCATTCTGGAGCCGACCATGCTGAATACTGCCCCCACCCTTTCGAGGACGCCCACCCTTTCCCAGACCGAGGCGCGACCGCCGATGGTGACACTTCGCGTCGCAAAACCCCGCGATCTGCCCGAACTGCGCGCGATGATCGCAGCCCTTGCCGCCCATCACGGCGATGCCGCCGCAATCACGCCCGAGGACCTAGAACGCGATCTCTTCGGTGCCATGCCCTGGATCACGGCAATTGTAGCCGAAGCCGGCGGGCGACTGATCGGATACGCCATTCTCGTGCCGCTCTACCGGGCAAGCGAAGGCCGGCGCGGCATGGAACTGCATCATCTTTATGTGGAACCGCAAAGCCGCGGCACGGGCATCGGCCGTCATCTTGTTGCCAAGGCGCGCGAGCAGGCAAAGATGGCCGGTTGCGCCTATCTTTCGGTCAGCGCCGCGACCGGCAATTTCCAGGCGCACCGCTTCTACGAATCCGAACAGTTCACGCCCGGCCCGGTGACCGGCATGCGGTATCTTCAGGCGCTGGCCTGAAAGACCCAAAGATTACATCCGTGACACGCCCTTCAGCGAATGAGCGTTATTGTACAGGGAAGATTGTCGAGGCTGGCCCAGACCTGATCCGCGGTTACCGCCGTGGCTGCGTCGAGGCTCGCAAGCGCGAGGCAGGCTCTGTCGGCAAAGGAAAGCCCCAGACGACGACTTTGCGGCCGGAGCTTTGCCGCCGCTTCGGCAGCAAAACCGTCAAAAACGACGACCTCCAATCGAAGGGCACCGAGCAGGCCGAACGCCTCGTCAGCGTCCATGCCCTTGTCGATGAGCTTTGCGCCGGCCTCGGAATAGTTGACGGCCGAAACACGGCCGCCGGCGAGATAGCTTGCGGCCTTGTCAGCGCCCGGCTCGGCAAACGCCATGGCCAGCAGCGCCGACGCATCGAAGACCGCACCGCTCATTCCGTTTTCGCCTCCGCACGCCGCTCCGCGATCAGTTCTTCGGAAACGAGGCCCGCCTTTGGCGCAAGTTCCTGCGTACGCCGCTGAAGCTGTTGCAGCGCCACGCGCGGGGACAGGATGCGCAATTCGCCATCGACCACGGACGCACTTGCCCGACCGTCAGCATCCAGCATCATGGCCCGACGCATATCCGCAGGCAGCAGCAGATGCCCATCGGCGGAAACGGTGATGGGCCGAAAGGGCAATGTTCCGGGCGCCTCTGCCGCTGGGACAACCCCGTCGGTCGCCTCCTGCATCCGGCGGGACTGGAACTCCTTCTTCCAATGGGAATATTGCGTGAAGCCGGTTCCCTCGTTGCCATTCTCCGCAACGTACAGATCGACAACGTCTCGCCCCGAAGGAAGGACGCCCGTACGGGCATAGAGTTCGTCGCATATCTGCCAGATCCGCGCCTTTTCCGATCCGGGGCGGATAGCGAGATGAAGCATATTCATGTCACTCTCCCTTTCAACGATAAAGGAAGAATATAATAACTTCAGAAAATTACAACGATAAATTTATCGTATAACGTTAAACGAAAAATCGTCGTAAAGCACCCACTGAGAGGGGTTGCTACTCCTGCGCCGGGATCGCCTTCAGATAGGCGGCGATTGCCTCGCGGTCTGCGGCGGGCAATTTCGCCATGTTCTGCTGCACCTCGACCATCGAGCCGCCGACGGAATCGAAATCGGGCGTGAAGCCGGTTTCGAGATAGCTGGCAATATCGCCGGCACTCCACGCGCCGATGCTCTTGGAACCCGGCGTAATGTTCGGAATGCGCCCTTCGCCTTCCGGATTGGGGGCGCCGGCCAGCCACATACCGGTCTCGAAACCACCCAGCACATTGCGTGGAGTATGGCATTCGCCGCAATGGCCGGGGCCTTCGACAAGGTATTGGCCGCGGGCAATCTTCGGGTCGCTGGTATCGACCGTGACGCGTGGCTTGTCGGTGAAGAACAGGAGCTTCCAGCCGCCCAGCGACAGGCGGATGTTGAAGGGGAATGGCAGATCATGGCCGGGCGCGACATTGGCGCTTTTCGGCAGGGTCTTGATATAGCCGAACAGGTCGTTGACGTCCTTTGCCGTCAGGCGTGCATAGGAACCATAGGGAAAGGAGGGATAGAGATGCTCGCCCTGCCTGCCGACGCCACGGGTCATGGCGTCGCCGAACTGTGCCAGCGTCCAGCCGCCGATGCCGGCCGTTTCGTCGGGCGATATATTGGGAACATGGAACGTGCCGAACGGGCTTTTCAAGGGCAGGCCACCGGCAAGCACCAGCTTTGCATCGCCGGCAGCGCCGGGCACAGCATGACAACTGACGCAACCGCCGGCGGAAAAGACCAGCGCGCCATTGGCCGTATCCGGCGCGCCGAGGCCGTCCCAATGGCTGGCCGGCCAGGGCTCAGGCTTGGTCAGGAACCATCCGGCAGCCGCAGCGACAGCGCCGAAAACCACCAGCGAGGATACCAGCTTGCGCAATCTCTGCCCCATCCGTCTCTCCTGTTTGGCTGTTGGCCCGACCGCCCTGCTGAAACTGCTGCAGCGCCCATAATGCGTCAAGTCAAACGCAGCACGTCACGTCGAACGCGGTGCGTTGAGACACAAAGAGCGTATCGGCCATGGGCCGATACGCCAGACGTTCGCATGATGGAAAAACGGCCTACCGCACTACTTTTTCAGGCGGTAGACCTGATGACAGCCGCCGCAATTGCCGCCGATGACCCCGAGTGCCGCACCAACAGCGGCCTGATCGGCAGGAACCGCCGCCAGAAGCGCATCGGCATCGGCTGCCAGCTTCAGGGATTTCGCCTTGAAGTCATCAGGCGTTTCCCAGATCTTCGGGCTGGCTTCGGTTTCCATTCCGGTTTCGGAACCGACCGGGAACTGATCCGGGAAGGCCTTGGCCGATTCGGAAATCGTCGTCAGCGAGGCCGTCACGATCGCAGCGTCATAAGGCTTCTCGCCCTTGCCGATGGCCGCCAGCGCGCCCATGGCCCCGCCGACCTTCTTCATCAACCCCTGGCGCACCACCTGGGGTTCGTCAGCGGCCGTCACCGCTCCCACAGCAAGCCCGGTGAAGGCGATGGCAAACAGTACGGCTTTCAATTTCATGAAACACTCCCGGTCAGATGGTCGTCCGACGCATGGTCTCGCGACGGACTTTCTTTGAATTGCGTCGGCATGATTGCATTTTAGCAGGCCGAAGGAAGTAACTTTTTTTTGAGAAAGACGAGAAACCAGAAAGATTCGTTAAAGCGGATTTTTATACTCAAGTTAAACCTGCCATCCAGCCATGCCATGCGGTCAAAGCCGCGACGACAACGAGCAGCAGGCCGACGAAGCGGCCGACATTGGCGGTCAGCGCGGGGCTCGAAATCACCATGTCGCGGCCCTGCCCCGCGGCCAGCGCCAGCCCGCCATAGACGGCAAGCTGCGTCAGCGCCGTCATAGCGCCCATGACGACCGCCTGCGCCCAGACCGGCCCGAATTCGGGGCGGAGGAACTGGGGATAGATCGCGAAGGTGAAAAGATAGGCCTTCGGGTTCATCAGGCATGTCAGGGCGCCCCTCCGGAAACTCGTCCAGCGCGTCAGCCGGGCCGTTGGCTCGATCGCGCCGATGGCGATATTGCTGCGCAGGAGGGAGAGGCCTATCCAGGCAATGTAGAGCGCACCGGCGACGAGAAGCACGTTGAAGACGCCCGGCACCAGATGCAGGATGACGCCGACACCGAGCGCGCCGTAGATCGAATGGACGGCCCCGCCCGCCATGATGCCGGCGGTCGCAGAGAGGCCGGAGGCCCGCCCGCCCGTCAGCGAATTGGCCAGCACGAAGACCATGTCCATGCCCGGCACGATGATGATCCCGAAAAGAAGGGTGAAATAAAGCCAGAGATTTTCGGCATAGGTCATGTCAGTTGTCCACTCTTCCGGATTTGATTCTGTTGGCGACACACTTGTTTTTCAAGCGATTTCGACGTGCTATAGGGCAAGGCAACTGACAGGGTCCTGTCAGTTGCCTTTGGGCCGGACACGAAAATCGGAGGGTATGTTCATGCGCAAGGCATCCCGCCTGTTCGAGATCATCCAGATCTTGCGGCTGGCAACGCGCCCGGTCACGGCAGCCCGGATCGCAGAGGCGCTGGAAGTCACGGCGCGATCGATCTACCGCGATATCGCGGCACTGCAGGCGATGCGCGTGCCGATCGAGGGAGGCCGGGGCATCGGCTATATCCTGCGGCCCGGTTTCGACCTGCCACCGCTGATGTTTTCGATCGAGGAGACGGAGGCGATCGTGCTGGCGCTGGCGCTGCTGGAACGCACCGGCGATGAAGGCCTGAAGGCCGCTGCCCGCGGCGTCAACGCAAAGATCGCCGGCGCCATGCCTGCGCCGTTGCGCCACGCGTTGCAGTCAAAGGCGCTGCATGCCTGGGGGACCATCGCGCCGCCACCCTCCGGGATCGATCTTGCGCTGGTGCGCCGGGCAATCCGCGATGAACAGAAGCTCCGGATCGATTATCGCACTGAGGAGGGTCGCCAGACCGAGCGGACCATCCGGCCGCTGGCGCTCATCTATTATTCCGCGACAGCGGTTATCGTCGGCTGGTGCGAATTGCGCGCCGCCATCCGCAATTTCCGCGCCGACCGCGTGGAACGCTGCCAGACATTGGCCGAACACTTCCGCGGCGAAGGCGATGACCTGCGGGATCTCTGGATCAGGGGGTGGCGCCTGCATGAGGCGTCGTCAAAGGACAATGGTCTGTTCTAGAGGGGTACGGGGCCGCCCTTGCCTGCCGCATGTACGAAGCGGACGTCAGTGGCCGCGAGAAATTATCGCCCCTGAAGGATCTTGATCAGCTTGGGTGTAAACCGCCGACGCGTGATGTCGACCGCATCGGCATATTCCAGACGTCCCGATCTTATGCCTTCCACGACCCGGCTGCAGACCAACCTTGCTGCATCCTTCTCGGATGAATCGATAATGATTGCCGCCTCCCGACGCTGGCGCGGCGTCCAGCTCTTCATGCACTCGCCCAAGGCATATTTCCTGGCTTTTGCGCTGCCCTGCACAGTCGTGGCGATCGTATCGAACTCCTGCTTTGATGGTGCGCAACCTGTAAGAAGAACAAGGCAAAGGATAATCGGCGAAAGCGAAATGCG